>Ga0310696_10000762_pt1 | contig 48071 bp, 59 predicted proteins | sample AusTroGonzalo_MG_4_FD_203885 | JGI IMG/M metagenome (GOLD analysis project Ga0310696, IMG submission 203885) | Bovine rumen microbial communities from tropical cattle in Woodstock, Queensland, Australia - Gonzalo_02 (v2) (version 2) | ecosystem: Host-associated > Mammals > Digestive system >...
ACTCGATGACCTGCTCCTTGTGTCCATTCGCTTGAGTGCCAACTGCAAGTAGTCCTCATAATCCTCAACATGCGCAGCCACATAGGCCGCGATCTCTTTCAGTTTGTCCATGTCTATTCGATTATTAGTATTACTTCTTCGTCTGGTAACAAAGTTCCGTCTTCATACATTTCCGTACACTCTCGGACCGCATCGTCATACTCTTCTGAAAGCAGGCCGACCTCTCGGACAGCCTGCTCGCTCCTAATTATCGCTTTCATACCATCAACATTCACTGATTACATCGTCACTGTTCAGGAAATACCGCTCAAGGAACATTACCTTATAGTCGGTCTTAAACCTTGCATTCACCCAGGCAAGCACGCTTGCATAGGTAAACAACTCCTTTGACTCGACACGCTCGTACTTCGTCATCGGCAGTGCCGGCCTCTCATTGGTCGGAGCCTTCCACCAACTTCCGTACTTCTCCATCAGCGCATCGTACCTATCGTTGTACTCCTTCATCGCCTGGTCATTCCAGCTAACATCGTACACCTCGCCATAGAACCCGAGACGATCGTCGCCCATTTGATTCTTGCCATACCTCGGATGAATTTCGATGAACCACACATGGCCGGTCTTGTCCTTGAAGGTCGTACGGATCCGGTAGTTCCCGATTCCGCCCTCAATTGTCGGCTGATAGTCCATGCCCATCGCGTGCCAAGTCAGAACGCCCTTCTTTGAGCAGTACTCCATCGTCTCAGCCTTGCGCTCTTCAAACCGCACTCGCGCTTTCTTCATCTGCTCGTCGCTGATTTCCCACTGACTCCGCCAGCCAGGCCAGTTCACATAATGACCGTCTGTCACACTCGATCCATTAAGCCATCGGCCGTAGCCGGTCGCGTACCTCGCTTCCCTGATGCCCTTGTCGCTCGACATCATATCACGGAACATCTCGTCCGTCAAATTCGGATACTTTGCCATATCGTTTCCTGTTAGTTAATCGTTAATATTCCCAACTCGCTCCACCTCATCGGTCGCGTTCATATGATACACGAATCCGATGTTTGGATTCTCTACATAATACTTCGAGCCGCAGCTCCGAGGAACCACTCCACGCTTGATATAGATAGTTCCTTCGGGGTAACCGGCCAATCTGAACCGGTCACCCATCTTCAGCGAATATAACTTTGCCATCGCTCTCCCTCCTAATTTAGAATGTTTCTAACTCTCCACTCCACCCCAGTCGCCCGCTCCATGTCCTTGCGCACCTTCATCGCGCGCTCCATCGTGTGGCAGTAGGTCGCCACGAATCCCTTGACATAGGCCACAGGGAAAACCTTGAATTTGTAGTTGTTCATAACTTTGCTTGTTTATCTATTAGCCAATTTCATCGCCTCGGCCGGTCCGATTTCGCTCAGCGTTTTCAGCATCGCGCGCTCGTCCTCGGTCAGCCATACCTTGCCGTTCTCGTCGATGTTGTTCAGCATCGAACTACACAGTCCTGCAACCTTCGCCCAGAACCATACATCGTTCAAATCGTTAAACATAATTCCTATGATTTTTCTTGTTTGACTTCGTTTTCTTCGTTCGCATTCTCCGGTCGATGCCGTTCATCAGCCGTTCTTCTTCATCTTCCCACCGTGACCGGCTCAGCCTATCGACCGCCCAGTCGAATTGTGTGTAGTTGTTCATATCTTTGCTTAATAGAGATTTCCGTTCATTTCGAATCCGTTATGCTTGCGCAGTGGTTTCCCGTCCCACAATCTAGCGGACTCCCAAGATCCAAGACTTATCCGTCCGTCCTTACCTATACGCTTTACAATCGGCTTATCGTCCCACTCGTTGAACTGATTCGGGCAGGGAGTCCCGGCCATCTTATTCGAGCGAATCCGTCGCAGCGTCACAGTTTTTTCAGTCGCTTTTACAACCTGAAGGAACCAATACATATCGCAGTACAGATTCTGCGCAAGAAGAATGTCATTTACTTTCATTGCTTTGTTGGTTTGGTTATAAATTGGCAAGCGGTCGGATACATTCAAACCCGACCGCCCGATGATCTTTGATTCCGTTTGGATTACTTGCTCAGTTCCTGCTTGGCGATGATAGCGAGGCGGAAGTAACGGCCGACCTTTGCAGGCGTCCACTTCTCGACAACTTCCCATGTCTTCTCGGCAGCATCCTTGTTCGCTTTGCGCAGTTCACGCACGCCGGCCTCGGTCACATAGTCAGTGCCGGTCAGATTGTTGTTGATGAAGTCAGCCGTCAGGCACTCAAAGGTCAGGCCGTAATTGTCGTGAAGATTCACGATAACCTCCTTAACTTCGTCGCTCAAGGTCATCGCTTTGACTCGGGCGCAGACCTGCTCGAGCGCATAGCGCTGGTTCTTGAGGATCTGGTTCTTCGGGTCGTCCTTGAGCAAAGCGACGATTCGATTCAGTTCAGCGTGCAATTCGCTCTTGTACGCTTTGCCCCAATAGGCGCGGAACTCATTCACATTGTTCTCGAACTGCTGACGATTCGTGCGGATGTCCTTGCAGATAACTGCGATTCTCATACTTTTAGTAGCCATAATTTTGAATTTTTAAAGGGTTAATATAAAATGATTCGTGGACGCATCGGGATTCGAACCCGACTCGCCCTAGCCGTCCACGCGCTTTACTTCATGCAGGTCATCCAATGCCTGCCTAAACTTCTATTTTTGGCGCGTCATTTGCCATATTCCATCGGCTTATTTTTCGCCTACATTCCTATGTGTATGTCATGCCGCTACTCGTTTAGCATTGCATATCGTGCGCGTCTAACTTCCGCTACACACATAGTTTACCCGCATATCCCGTCGGGACGGCCTTTATAGTCCTATTTATTTATCCGTTTTCTCGTGCCTGCATTCAGTCTACCATTGCCCATTCGGCTACTCTCGATGCATTTAGTCAGTTCCGCATAATTCGGGCTACCCGAGCCCAGTTACGGCCTTTTTATTTAGACTCCCTTTTCAGTGTTTATAGTTCCGCTAGGGTTGCGAAACTCTCCTGCATAGCAGGCCGCAGTCGGTACAAGGGTAAATCCGTTCCACATAGTGGGTCATCCGTAGATACAAAACTCGTAAGCATAGTACCCCCCTATGAGGATTTCATTCCCTTTTTCCTTCTCGTATTCAGACTTATAAAGAACTCTCAAGTGCTTACACCCATATATACTACAATTGCCATGCCAATCTTGGCACGCCATGCCAAAAACAGCCCATTTTTTCAGGATTGCAGGCCGTGTTTTTGTAAAATGCGTTATATCAATAAGTTACAAGGTAAGTTTTTATCGCATTTTTAGACAATTTGCGCGCATTTGGTATGATGGGCCCCAAAATGCGGTGCCTTGCATAACAAGGTACTATATAAGAAAAAATAATGAATCTTGGCGCGGGTTTCTGCTCTTTAACCTTCCCCAATGATAGGTAACTATCTGAAAACGAAGCACTTACAAAGGTTTGAAGGGTGGCGGGGGTTATAAGATTTTCTTATACCCAGCAGCCGGGTGGGTCTCTGAAATTTTTTTTCTTTCACTTTTTTGCGGTCCTGTGGCGGCAGGATCTTGCAAAACACCAACTGATTGATTTTCAGAGATTTGATATAATGTGGTTAAAGATGTTGCATAATAGTTATGAAGATATGCGTTGTAAGTGATTGATAATGAGCGTTGTGGTTAAGTGGGTAATTATAACTATTAAAAAGTAATTCCAGAAAAACCGACACTATAAACGCCTATAGGGGGGTTATATAGGAGTTCGGATTTTTGGTTTTAGTTTTGTGCTGGCTCTACTGCGTTCAGGTTGGGTTTTCGCGTTAAAAGTTGGAAACATCAACCTCGAAAATTTTAGAGAAATAATGGTTGAAGATATAGGACTCCGTGATTATAGTAGACAAAATTTTTAGAAGACTATTGGATTCACGGAAAATATGGCTATATTTGCCGAAAAATGATTTTATGAGATTTACGAGTGAATTTGGCGTGCGGGCCGAGATGTTTTGGTCTGGAGAAGTATTGGTCTTCCGGTCGATCACGGAGGCGGCGAAAGGGCTTGGGGTGAAGCCGGCCAGTGTCAGTTATGCGCTGAAGGCGGGAAAGACCTGTAAGGGGTATGTCCTCGGGAGAGTGCAAAGGATCTGGGCGGTCCGGACCGTGGAGGATGAGTACCTGGTCTGCCGGAAGGAAGGCGAGAAGTATGTGACGCTTGGAAAGAAGGAGGAAGTGCTGTACCAGGCGGACCTGATGTGGTCAAAGGAAATAACTGAGAGTTTTTATGGAAAGTAAGGAAAGAAAGAAGCGGCCGGTGGAGTTCCTGGTCGTAGCCTATGATGAGAATAGCGGGTATAAGGAGGTGTTCCGGACCATACACATCCAGGGACTGGAGAATAGGATAGTGAAGGCGATGGCTTCCGGGAAACCGATGGAGGGTCTTCTGTGGAAGAAGGTGCCGGTGCGGTATCGCTGCATGGTTAAGGCGACCGGGCAGGAGGTCTGGTGCCGGTACGACGCTGGGCGGAAGGCGTTTGTCGCGGAAGAGGGAGGAGTGGAGTTTAATGTCCGTCAACTGAGGAGTTACGAGGAGGTGGCTGATGTTTAAGGTAGATCGTCCGGAGAAGCGGAAGAAGATTCCGGGATATGGGGACAGGTACGAGGTCAGCGACCTGGGCCGGGTGTACTCGGGAGGGTTCGAGCTGTCGGCCGTCGTCGGGAGGTATGTGTACCTGAGCGCCGGAGGGAAGGTGGAGAGGGTTGCTGTGAGTTACCTGGTGGCAAGGGCCTTTCTGGGGAATCCGGAGATGAGGCCGTATGTCCGGCATAAGGATGGGGATGTGAGGAACAACCGCGTGGAGAACCTGGAGTGGGTCGAATGGAAGGAGCGGTGCGGCTCTGTAAGTGGTAGGAGAGAGGTTAAGCAGGCGGTGATGGTGTACGATGTGGAGACCGGAGAATTCGTTGGAAAGTGGGAAAGTGTAAAAAAAGCGTCGGAAGATCTCGGCGTGGCACGAAACTTGATAGCAAGATGCGCCAGAGGGGAAGCGAGGAGGGCGAAGGGTTATGTGTTTAGATATGTATAAAGAAACCGGCGTAGGAAGAAGCAAGGCGGAGGCCAGGCATAAGGCTGAGGAGGCGATGAAAGAGCGGCTCTGGAAAGAGGCGTGGAAGGACGAGATTGAGCTGCCGCGGTCCGCGGTCGAGAGTGTCCGGGAAGTGGAAGGAATGTTTGAAGTAACTATAGAGATATGATCAAGGAGATCAGAGATAGAGTTTAATTCTTAATAAGCAATAGTATGGAGATTAAGTACAACATCTGCGACAAAATCGCGTATTTCAACACCGCTGAGTGTAATGTGATGACCGCCGAGGTCAAGAGTATTCGCGTGATTCCGACCGGGATCAGCAAGGACGAGAACGGTGAGAACAAGCTGGACGGCGCCGTGGTGCTCTATGAGACCGTGGATGGCCCGGTCCTGGCCGAGCAGGAGTGCTTCGCCGGCGTGCAGGAGTGCTTCGAGGCGTACCGCAAGTTCTTCTGTCTGAAAGAGAAGTAGTGTCTTAGGGTTGCAGCGTGATACGGCGGAGGTGTCCTACCGAGCACATCGTACAGGCTAGGTTCGCAATATGGAGGAAGCGGGTCCCGAAAAAGTTAAGATAAAGGCTGTTTCTTCCGGATGAAAGCTGACGCTGCGGAAAAATCATAGCGGCAATTGCGAGCATCGGTTGACTGCCGGGAAAGGCCGGCAAACATCGCGGGGTGAAAGCAGTTGGTAGCTTGTAGGGTATAACCCTACGGTCGCGGGTTCGAGTCCCGCCCCCGCTACAAGATCTTTGAAATTGGGGCTGTTTTGGATTAGACTTGCATTGACGCAGGTACTGACTTACGCACTGGGTGGTGATCCCAGTTGAATAAAGCACCGAACCAACAAACGGCAAAAACATTCTTGGCAGTGTCGCGGACAAGGTCCGTAGCCTGCGCAACAAGGTCGCGGAGTTCTTCGCTCCTCGTGAAATCGAAGAGTTCTCTCTGGCCATTGCCTAACGACCTGAAGGTCGCCGGCGTTCTCGGTTTTGCCGGAAAGTAGGAACCGAGTGGTGGAGATGGGCCTTTGAATCCCATCCTTGTCCTGGAGCCGGACGTAAATGGCTATCCTAAGCGTATGAATAAAGTCAGTATTGGCGCGTGTATAGGACCCGGATTCGACTTCCGGCAGCTCCACAAGCACAGTGAGGTATGCCCTCTAAGGAACAACACTCCACTTGCCGATTTATTGCGGCCGGAACAACATAACGCCGGTCGTAATGCGGGGTGCCGAAGAGCCAGGTAGCGCTGGCCGCTGTGTGACATATCGTCCCGCCGTGAGGCGCAGAGCGCAGGCGCATAATGGGTTTTGCATAAAATCCCTTCTTTTTGGAATTCCTCCCAGGCCGCCTGACTGGGATCTGGCAGCATAGCTCAACAGGTAGAGCAACTCCTTTGTAAGGAGAAGGTTGCTGGTTCGATTCCGGTCGCTGCCTCAAATAAAGTTTGGATATTCGAAAGAATTTCCTAACTTTGTCATCCGCGCTTTTGGGAATGGCGCAAATAGAGAGATCGAGCTTGGTCGGCAGAGGGATTCCCACCTTTCTTCGGAAAGGCCTCTTCCGGCCAGGCTTTTTGTTTAAAAACCGCAAGTTTTGAGCAAGAACAATGATGTCATAGACTATCTCGAGTCAGTGCTTGAGCCGGAGTTGTCCGGCAAGGGAGGAACGGACTCGAAGGTAGACAAGCTGAAGGAGGCTGAGATATGCGACGCATTCGACTCGTATATCTGCGGCCGTCCGGACGATGACGGATGTGACTTTTTCAAGGTCGCTGAAGGTGATGTCATGTACATGTTCAACGGGAAATGGTACGAGAAGATTGACGATGTCCGCCTCCGGTATGTCGTAAAGGAGGTGATGAGGAGAGTCCATGTTGGCGTCGTGTACATCCGGAATTCAGCAGAGAAGGTGGCCAAGGAGTGCAAGGAATCGCTCCTGTCATGCGAGTGGTGTAAGTTCGAGCCGGATCGCAGGTATGTCGTGTTCCGGAACGGCGTTCTGGATACGGAGCATAAGGGCTTCTACGCGCATAGTATCAAGTATAAGACGGACATTGTCCTCAATTTCAACTATACCGCCAACGAGCGGAGCGCCCTGTGGGACAAACTGATTGCGCAGACGGTTCCGGATGATGGCATGCGGAGTGCGATGCAGCAGTTCTGCGGGGCGATGCTTGCTGACCGCAAGAAGTTCAAGATCGAGTACATGCTTATGCTCGTCGGTAGCGGCCGGAATGGTAAGAGCGTGGTGACAGACGCTATAGCCGGCGTCTTCGGGGATGACCTGGTCAGTTCCTACAGCCCGGAGCAGCTCTTTGGGAATAGCGGCCACAGCCTATACAACCTTGCGGACATCAACGGCAAACTGGCCAACATCTGCGACGATCTCAAGAATAAGGACTTCTCCGGCGGAGAATTCAAGCAATTTATCTCTGGGCACAAGTTCCAGGCCCGCCATATCTATGGCCGGCCGTTCGTGGTTAGCAAGATTCCTCTGATGGTATGCTGCATGAACGAGATTCCGCCGACCACCGATGACACTATGGGCCACTACCGCAGGTTGCTGCCTGTGCTTTGCCCGAATCAGGTCGCGGAGAAGGATGTGGACTACGAGCTGCCTGTGAAATTGGCTACCGACGAGAATAAGGCGGCCATTTTCAACTGGCTGCTCGACGGCTACAAGGAATTTGTGGCCAATAAGGGCCGGATTGATGTGAGCGACAGCATCAAGACCATCCGAGAGGACATCAAGGCGGACGCTAATTCGGCGCGCCGGTGGATTAGGGAGATGGGCTTCACGCCCGTTAGCGGCCGCGACCCTGCAGACCCGTGCTGGAAGCCTATTAACGAGTGGATGAAGATGTACCTCGATTGGTGCCGCGAGTGTTCGGAGAACCCGAAGACCGCGAAGGCCGTCGGGTCCGTGCTGAAGGACCTCGGATTTGCGTCCGAGAAGAGGCGGAGCACCACCTGGTACTGCATCGGGTCGAAGAACGAGACGGGAATAGCCGAGGAGGTTATTGGAGAAACTAGAGACGGGTTACCTTTCTGATATGGCAGGATATAGAGTAGCACGAGCGTTCGAGAGAATCCCGGAAATCACGGGGTTAGAGTTGACGCGCCACGGGAATAAGTGGCAGGGGCCATATTACCTCAACGGGGAGCGGCATATATGGCGGCGCGACAAGATAAAGGTCGTGCTATGGAAGAATGGTATTTGGTTATTCGAAGAAGGTGGCAACGGGATGAGCCTGGAGACATGGCTCGTGAACTACGGCGGCTGCCGGGATTACCGAGAGGCGTATGATGTCATCGAAGGGAAGTCCACGGGATTTGTCTATAACCATGAATTTCGCGAGAAGATGCACACAAAGGCGAAGTTTGTTAGCCCGGATGTCTTAGCCGGCGCCCGATGCTTCAACCCGAACCTAAGTCCGCTTTTTGTGTTCCTTTGCGGACTCTTTCCAGAACAAAAGGTCGCAGAGGCGTTTAGGAGGTACAATGTGACGGCAAATTCGAGACACGAAACCGTATTCTGGTATGTTGATGCGGATGGGCATATTTGCCACGATAAAAAGGTATTTTTTAAGACAGATGGGCACCGTGATAAGGAGCGGCCGATGGGTCGTGACTACAGGGTTGGAGATGGATATTCCTCGAGAACCCTCTTCGGGGCGCATCTGATTCCGGAAAATGGCGAAATATGTTGCCTCGAGTCTGAAAAATCAGCACTCATTGCCTCGATTGCTTATCCAGATAAGTGCTGGGTCGCTACCGGCGGGAAGGGGAACCTTCGCGGAGTAAACGAGAGGTTTTCCTTGTACCCAGACCTTGATGCGGTGTCAGATTGGTCTGGGACGCAGGCCAAGATTGTTGAGTGGTGGCTTGGCTGGGCGCTTCAGCCGGAGCAGAGGCCGTCGAACGCGGACTTTGCGGACAGAATTGTATGGGAACGCTTGCATAGTATTAAATGATTGCGTATCTTTGCATAGTAAAGGTATGTGAGAGATACCGAGTAAGAACCATACAGCCCCTGCTAGTAGACGGTTGCTCTCACCTTCCGTTGAACGCTGGGGCTTGTTTTGATGTAATGGAAGAAGAAATTTGGAAGGACATTCCCGGATATGAGGGAAGGTACCAGGCAAGCAGTCTTGGCAGGATCAGGAGTTTAAATTACCACCAGACAGGGAAAGTTGGCATTCTCGTGCAACGGCTGAACACTAACGATTACTTTTTTGTACTTCTTTATAAAAACGGCGCAAGGAAGTTTATCTCAGTTCATCGGCTAGTTTGTGCGGCGTTCCACAAAAACCCTAAAGGGTACCCTTGCGTGAATCATAAGGACGAGAATCATCACAATAACAGGGCAGACAACCTAGAGTGGTGCACGCATAAATATAACTGCAACTATGGCACACGAAAGCAGCGCATATACGAGTCTATCCCCAAAAGGCCCGTCGCGCAGTTCGCAATGGACGGAAAGCATGTTGCGACATACGATTCCATTGGATTAGCGGCAAGAACTAGTGGCGCGGGGACCGGGTCGATCTGGGGATGTTGTGTTGGCAGAAATGACATCGCGAAAGGATATTTTTGGCTATATGCTGATGATTCTGCAATAAGTGAAAAAGTGCGACGCTTAACAGACAAGCACACAAGAGATCATATTATACAAATCAACTTGAAGGGGGAAGAGGTTTGTAGATATAGAAACGCCAATGCGGCATCTATTAAAACAGGCATAGAACCCAGCACAATATTAAAATGCGCCAAAGGGCGACGGAAGACGGCCGGCGGATACGAATGGAGATATGCCGATTAGATTATAAAGCGATATGTGCGTTTGGAAAGTACCAGAAGAAGACCGGATGTGCGGGTATTGCCTGTACCGGGCCTGTAAGTCGCGTTCGCGCCCGAGGAAGAGCGCGAGGGAGGTTTGTGACAGGTATGTGTCGGTAATGAACGGGCTTTGCGGAATAAATGTAACAGCCGGGACGCGGAAAAGAGAGGCCGTTTGGGGCCGCAACATGATAGCAATGCAGATGTTGCTGGACGGATTTGTACAGGAGGATATAGGCGCGAGCCTCGGCAAGAATCGCAGCTCGATAGTGCACTGCATTGATAGTGTAACAAACATGCTGGACACACCGGACCAATACCCGGTCGAGTATGGCGTGTGGCAGAAGTTTAGGGAGATTATTTCAAATTCAAACCAATAGGCATTATGTGGAAGAAAATTCAAACTTGGTTCTGGTTTACCTTCCGGAACCCAAAAATTCGCCAGGGGGAGGCCGGCGGATTCAAATGGTGCTTCAGGCGTCTGGATATGACGATTGAGACGCTGAGCGGTAATTTCAAGGCCAGATTCACGGCGGCGGAGCATCCTTTCGCTTATTTGCTGGCCGGCAAGACGGACGACAACATCATCGGTTTCGCCCAGATGCTGTATTATCTCGGCATGGTCATCACTACAGATCAGGGACTTGTTGATGACATCTCGAAAGCTGTCAACAAGTACCAGAAGCGGCTGGAAAAGCGGAATCCGATCGTGGAAGACGAGACCGAGGAGAAGATTGCTATGGAAGAGGTCAAGCAGGTGCAGGAGTATGTTGAGAAGCCCGAGAATGAGAGGAGGAAGCTGGATCGCGAAGTCAACGGGCGGTTCAAGAAGGCGGTGAAAAATTTGGAAAAGTCGGAATAATTCCATATCTTTGCTCCTGCTATGGTCGAGATAGCAAACAGAAATCTAGAGGCCCGGATAAGTAGGCGAATGCTCGACCCATTCACTGAAAGTTCGGGCGCTTTTTTGCAAAGATGGAAGAAGAAATCTGGAAGGATATCCCGGGATACGAGGGGATTTACCAAGCAAGCGACCTTGGTCGCATCCGTTCTATTGTAGGGAATATGAACCGTAGAAAAAGGGTGCTATCTCCCGGAAAAACTATTTGGGGATATTACCAGGTTAGCCTCACCGATAAGAATCATATCCGTCGGCACGAGAGTGTACACAAGCTTGTCTGTTTGACTTTTCATCCTATCCCGGAAGGATGGCGTCATCTTTTTGGGACGCATTATCTTCAAGTTAATCATAAGGACCAAGACAAAACAAATAACCGTGCCGATAATTTAGAGTGGTGCACACCTAAATATAACACGAGGTACGGAGATTGTATAAAAAAGCGACAAGACACAAGAAACCGCACCGGTGCGAGGGGCTCGATGGTTAAGGTAAGACAATTAGCGCGATCTGGCGAACTCATCCGTGAATGGGAAAGCATGGCGGAGGCTTCTTCTGAACTCGGCATATTTAAGAGTCAGATTTGCTGCTGCTGTAAAGGTACTCAAAAGACCGCCGGAGGTTATAAGTGGGAGTATGTTGACAAAGTAGGAGTATTTGAACACAGCGAAGAAACGAAAGCGAAGATGAAGGAGACAAACCGCGCAAACCCGCACCGTAAAGGTAAGCATCTAACTCCAGAGCAACTCGAAAAACATCACGCAGCCCATCGTGGTATTCCTGTCGCGCAGTACGATTTAGACGGAAATTTTATAAAAAGATGGGACGATGCTCCGACTGCGGCGCGGTTTTTGCATCTTGACTCGGCGTCAATCCACCATGTTTGTCGGGGAGAAAGACACTCTAAAACACTGGGTGGTTTTATTTGGAAATATGATAAATAAGATATGGAGAATCAATTAGGAACCTACTACAGAAAGGCTGGCAACCACGATTATTGCGGTTGTGAAATACTGCCTCCGCCAAAGTACGAAATTGAGCGGATCGTCATCGACCATGTATCGTTTTTCGATGAGATCCGCATCAATGGGCAGAAAAAGCAGAATACCTTTGTTGCGTATTTTGCCCAAAACCCGTACACGAACTTGCCATTTTGTCTGAACTCTGGAAATTCCAAGCGGCTCGCAAAGAGAACTTGGTCTGTCATCGTCGAGGATGGCCTTGAGTGCCAAGGTCGAATCGACCTTCTTCACAACATTCCAGTCAGGCTTTGTCGCGAACTCACGAGAGACCCGTCAGACGGCGGGCAGGTCTACGGACTCCGTATATCACAACTCGACCCGGCGCCAGCTGCTCCTGCGGCTCCGGCGGCACCTACCGCCACGGCCAAGAAGAAGGTCATCACCGAGGACAAGATCCAGGTCATTATCGACTGGGCGAAGAAGGAGAACCTCAGCATCGACCAGATTGCGGCGAAGTACGACTTTGCTTCCGACACGGTGCGTGACGCTATTGCGGACGCTCTTGTACCGGCCGCTCCGGCCCAGGAAGAACCAAAAGACGATTTACCCGACTAGCATATGGCAACGAAAGAAGAAAAATGGATGGAGCGCCGTCTCGGGATGATTACGGCGAGCGAGCTGGGCCAGATTACGAGCGCCAGCGGCAAGATTATCGACGGCAACGTGTCCTATATCCGGACGAAGCGTTTCGAGCGCAAGCACGGCTTCGGGCACCCGGTTTCGGCCCGCACGATGGACATCGGCAACGAGCAGGAGCCGTATGTGATCGAGTGGGTCCGGGCGAACATGCCGGAACTGAAGGACATCATTTACTCGAAGGATCTCCCGGAGATTCCGTTCTGGGTTGCGGACGACTGCCCTGTCGGCGCGTCACCGGATGCCTTCACGGAGGACGAGCGGATCGTTGTCGAGGCGAAGACCCTGGTCGGCGCCACGGCGATTGAGTTCTTTGACGACGCCTACACCTCGCGCGAGGAGAAGAAGCTCGCGGTCTGGAAGGACCACGGCGACCAGATTCTCGGCCAGTTCGTCTCGAACAAGAAGGTCGATAGCGTCGTCCTGGTCAAGTACATCTTCCAGAACGACGACATAATGAAGGACCTGGACAGCCCGCTCGTCCCTTGGCGCGGCATTGTGTTTAAATTCGACCGGGCTGCTTATAAGGAGTCCATCGAGGAGATGCGCCAGCGTATCATTCTAATCAACGCCATGATAGATGCGCCGATTAACCCTTCTGAATTCAAGAAGGGCGAGTGGGTGGTACTTGAGAACAACCAACTTTCAAAGCAATGATATTTAAGGAAGAAGCCAACTCCGTTTACGACGAGAGAGGTCGCGAACTTGCAAGGATCGAGACCTTCCGCAACCGACGCCGCGTTAAGCGGACGCCGGCGTGTACGCTAGGCGAGTACTTCGCGATTCTTTCATGGTTGATGGACAGAGATGAACAAGTTACCGCTGAATAGAACCACGGCGCCGCAGGTTATCCGTCTGTTCGACTCATGCTTCAAGCGCGGCGTTCTGCACGCCATGGAGCAGGACGACGAATTCGGCGTGCGCGAATGGCTCGAGCGCCACAAGGAAGCCGGAGATTTCGGACTCGTTTACGACGATGAAAATTTCGATTTCCGGAGGTGGCGTTTCACTATAGAGCGGTGGGCAAGAGAAGACCGGCTAGGATCTGTCGGAGATACATACCTCAACTCGATGTATGTCCGCAAGAAGAACAACACATTTCTGTACGCCATTTTGCCAATGACGATGCGGTTCTACTTGATGGGTGTCGAAGAGTGGCTGGCGTATCCGAATCCAATCAGTATCGAGCTTTTCAAGCACACGAAGAAGGTGCATTGGAAGCAGGTGCCGAGTCATATGAAGAATATGACAACATCCGACTTCCTTAGTATCCTCCAGGAGTTTATTTATGAGCGCCAGAGGATGCATCTCGAGGACGATCTTACCGAGCGTCAGTACGACAGCTTTTCCGTTGCTATGTACAGATACACGAGAAAGTATGAGATACCAGACTTCGACGAGACAGAGGAAGACCTTTAGGGTGCCGCACATGCCGGCCGGCCCGATGCATCTTGATTTCATTGTGCTTCCGGTCGGTTATTCGTATAATGCTGACATCGCTTCCGCGAAGAAAGGGGACACCCTTCGGCTTGGTGATGGCTCTACATACGAGATCGTTTCTGTTCGGAAGATGTCGGCCGGAAAGCCCGAGGTTGATTTGCTATGCCGGATTCGGTATGGCATAACGCTTAGGGGTGCGTTTATGCGCTGGAAGATGAACGCAAGGCTTGAGGGCCATGGTGAGAAGGCCATCAGCGAAGACGAGTGTTTACTAGTGGTTTTCAAGACGGATGAACAGTATTAAAGCAAAATACGCAGAGTGGGTTCTGGTTCCGAAGGAGGGCCTGTCAGGCATCGAATCCGGTGATTACAGAACGCTGGACGGCAAGGTTTGTCACGCGGATCTGATTTCCATCTGGGACAATCGGGACGGCCGGTTCGATGACCAGCTTGACCATGTTTGCCAGAAGTATTGGGGCCTTTCTTTCTCGTACGTGAAGTCCATCTGGGCGGAGCGGTGCTGGGAGATTGAGGGATACTGGTATCTGTTGAATTTAAAAGAAAAGCAATGAAAATAGAACTTGACAACGAAATTCTGAAGGGTGCGATAGATACCTTTGGCACAGGCTCTCAGATCGACATGGCTGTGGAGGAGTGTTCTGAACTGATAAACGCCTTGATGAAGTTTCGACGTGGTCGGGTCGGAGTGCCGGAGGTAGTCACGGAGATTGCCGACGTGCAGATCATGTGCGCGCAACTTGAGTATATGTTTGCTGGCGACAGCAAGATTGTCGACGCGGAGCGGATGCGAAAGATGGGCAGGCTTCGCGGCCGGATAGAACTCTTCAAGAAGGAGCATGCTTGAACTAAGGGACTACCAGGCTGACTCTGTAGCCGAGATTCGCACCGCGCTGGCCAAATACCGGCGCATAGTCTGCATTATGCCAACAGGATCCGGGAAATCGCTGGTGCTCGGATACACTGCAGCTTTGGCGGCTCAGAAAGGCACGAGAACGCTTATTTTAGCGCATCGAGAGGAAATTATGAAGCAGAATGCCGACAAGTGCGCAAAGTGCGGCGTAGAGCCTCAAATCATATCGCCAAAGCACCGGAAAGTGCCGACCGGACTTGTCGCCGTCGGGATGGTGCAAACGCTCCAGAGAAGGATTGAGAAACCGGAATGGCTTGAATATGTTAAATCCATACAGATGTTGATACTTGATGAAGCGCATATCTGTAATTATGGGTTTCTCTTTGACATCATATCCGACAAGTGCTATGTTGTCGGCTACACGGCTACGATGGCAAGATACGGAGGGATGAAGCAGGCTGGACTTGAGTACAACGCGATGGTTACTGGCCCGAGTGTGAAGGACCTCATCAATATGGGCTATCTTTGTCGGTGTAAGCTATACTCGCTGGATGCGCCCTCTATGGATGACGTGGAGTGGGATTATGGCAGAGGCGATTATAACCTGTCCCAAATGTCGCAAAAATTCAAGTCTAAAGCAAGGTATGTGGGAGCCGTGGAGAACTACCAGCGGATATGTCCAGGCGAGAAGGCAATAGTATTTGCATGCAGTTCAGAACAGTGCATCGGCCTCACACAAGAGTTCAACGACCACGGCATAAAGGCGAAATATCTATTGTCGAACAGTTTTGACGAGGACGAAGAACTTAGCGACGATAGAAAACAGTTGCTTAAAGACTTCGACGAAGGGAAGTTTGATGTCCTTGTTAATCTCGGTATCGGTGTCGCAGGGCTGGATGTGCCGAGCATCAAGGTTGTGATGCTTATGTACTCCACGACATCCGTTGTAAAGTATTTACAAAGTTTAGGTCGCTGCAGTCGTCCAGCTCCTGGTAAGAACGGTGAGTTTATTTGCCTCGATTTTGGCAGGAATCACGAGCGTTTAGGTCGATATGAGGACGACCGGACATACAGCCTTTGGCACAACACCGGCGCTGGTGGTGGCGTCCCTCCGACGAAGATCTGCCCACAGTGCGGTAAAATGGTTCCGGTTTCCTGGAAGCAGTGCCAATTCTGTCAGTATGTCTGGCCGACGCAGCAGGAAATATACAATGCCGAACTCAACGAGATTATTGCTCAGAAGAAGGAGGACGAGGAAGAGACTCTGGAACAGTATGTGGCTCGTCGCAAATTGGACGGATGGTCAAATAACCGAATTCTCGTCGCTGTCTGCATAAAGAATGCGGATAATCAAAAAGAGGCATTTATGCGCTCGATAGAGGTCTTGCGGACAAAGCATGGGGAGAATATATCCCCGAAGTTCTGGTATTTCTTTCGCACTCAGATACTATCGAAAGTAAAGGCCAAGAAAAAGGACGAAAGTCCTTCGTTATTCAAATAATTATTCTTATCTTTGCATACACACTCGTGTTGCAGACGAGGAAGAGAACTATAAGAGCCCCGGATGAGTAGGGAGGTGCTGCAACCACCTTTTGAAAATTCGGGGATTCGTTTTTAAGATGGAAGAAATTTGGAAACCAGTAAAAGGTTACGAAGGCTGTTATGAGATTAGCAACTTTGGTCGAGTAAAAAGTGTGTATCGGGAGATCCACCGAAGGAAGATGGGGATTAAAATTGTTTACGAGCATTTCTTGGAACCAAGGAAGAATATAAATGGTTATTACATCGTATGCCTACATAAGCAAGGCGAGCGCCAAAAGACCAAGCAATTACATAGACTAATCGCAGAAGCGTTTATACCGAACCCGGAGAATAAGCCGTTTATTGACCACATTAACGGGGATAGAGGCGACTACAGAATCGAAAATCTTAGGTGGTGTACGCATAAAGAGAACATGAATTTTGCTTTGGCTCGAAAACACTTGTCTGAGGCAAAAATGGGCGAGAAGAACGGGATGTATGGTACTTCTGGAAGTAAGAGTCCGTCTTATAAAGGGGTTCTGCAATATGATCTGCATGGTAACTTTATCAAGAAGTATTATGGGATTGCCGAGGCGCAGAGGGAAACTAGTGTTCAGTTTAAGAATATCAGCAAAGTCTGCAAGGGCGAGCGAAATTCCGCTGGTGGCTTTATCTGGAGATATGAAGATGATATGTTTCCCATTAGAAAGACGATTTGCGAATATCGGATGAATAACGGAACAAAGAAAATCAAGTGTTATAGGAAGGGAGAGCGCAAGCGGGCGCAGGACTCATCGCCGAAACTGTTTTAGGCACGGGAATTGCAGGTGAAGTTTAGAAAAAGAAAGGATATGACGAAATTAACACTTAAGAACGCAAGAATCGTTTCACGGAGTGGCGAAGAAGGGATGTACGGAATAGTGCTAACCTGTCCGCTGCGAGATGTTTCTGGCCAGATTCTCAAGGTCGATAATCTTGAAGTTGAAATAAAAAGCAAAGAAGATGGACATCGAGATTAGACGGAACAGGGACATAAGCTTTGAAGTGACCTGCGAGAACCCGGATGCGCTGAAAGAGTTATTTCAGATGACGGAGGAACAGAAGCGGCTTCAGGAAAGGTATGAAGCCTGGCGCCGTCAAATGGAGGACGAGTTCTGGCGTTTCGTTAAAGAGCATCCGACACGTGATTGCAACGGAGAACTAATCAAGCCAGAGACGCACGAAATCGGGTTTGATTTTGGCGAACTAGACGATGATGGCATGATAGAGGTAAAAACGATGTGGGTCCGTCCCAAGAAAAGCGAATACGAGAAATGAAACACAAGGTTCTGAAGTATGACTTAATTGAGGCGCACTTCGCTGGGGTAGAGAATCATCCACAGGCTGAAATGAAGCGCCTCGGGTTAGATGGCTATTATAAGGCCGTTCCGGAATCAATCGGCGATTGCTGGTTTTTCCTTTTCGACACATGGCCGCAGGTGGAGTTACCTTCCTATTTGAGCAAAATAGAGATTGATGACAATAAGGCGCCAGAATTAAAAATGAAACCAGGAGACAAGGTGTGGTGGTTTGAACCACAGGCAGAAAGAATAATGGAGTTTATTTTGGACGCTGCGCCGCAGGAGGATGTATTCGGCGTTGTGATTGATGGGCATTATCCGAACGTAGAAGACATGCGGGTGATAATGCGCCTTCCTTATCACATTTTCCCCACCCGCGAGGCTTTGTACGAACATTACAGGAAGATTTTTGAATAGATATGCCCTTGAAAGATTTATTCACCCCGACCAAGGTTTTTATCAAGCCTTTCGACAAGCCCGAATCGGACTGGAAAGAGTTTGTCGGCGACATCGTTAGAGATTCCATCACGATTACCGAGAGTACGCCAAATCCATACAGACCGACTACGCTCAATTTCACTGCGACTCTTCGCATCAGCCGCAAGAATCGTATCCGCCTTTTCAAATCCCTGGGTCTTATGAAGCGTCCTCGCTGCACATACAAGACAATAAGGCGCGACTGCGCAAAAAGGAATAAATAGTTTTATATATGAGTTGGTTCCCACTATTGGCGTTGATTTTCTCGGTGGCCGTTTTAGTCATAGAGATTATCCTTGCGCGGAAGATAGACAAAAGAATAGATAATATACGAAGAAGAATCAAGGAGTTGTATGGCGACTAAGAAGCAACTAATAGTGGCGTATAAAAAAGTCGAGAACGCCGAGATAAGGCTTATGTTACTGGCGCAGGACTTATCAAGAATAGCGAGCGAGTATCTTGGATATGACGTGAACGCCGAGTTATGCGCTGGCTCTGAGATAGAGTTTCGCCGCGTAGGTGGAGATGGACTATCTGACGACACAAGTACAATTTGTTTAGAGGATATTATTTGAGTGATATGAACGAAGAATTAGTTTCTATGGAAGGATTAACCGACCGGGAAATCCTACACAAAATGTTAGATAAAATCCTTGACACAAACGGGGCTGAGAATTCTGCCGTTTGGACGCAATTCTTTCCCGAATTCATCGGAGACAAAGCGATACAAGTGACATATAGATTGCAGATTGATGCCGAAAAAACTGTAACAGGCACAGATTTATGACCATCGAAGAATACAAGGCACAGCCGTTCAAGTACGACGGAAACTGCAACCCGATCCCTATCTCAGAGATCTGGAGCTGGCTAACAAGAAAGCAGCGGCGCGAGATAACAGCCCTCGTGCATAAAGGAAAGAACCCTAATATAATGGAGTTTATTTGAGTAAATATGATGCTATTTGACGACCAATTCGAGGAAGAAGCCATTGAGCGTATTAGAAAGTTTGCCAGGCTTTCTGAGAAGATGGGATATACACCCGTCCTTGGTTTCTCTGGAGGTAAGGATTCGCAAGTATGTTATGATCTTTGCAAGCGTGCGGGTATTAAGTTCCGAGCCGTATTCAATCATTGTTTTGAGTCAGCAGAAACCCTCAAATTTATTCGCGAAAACTATCCTGAAGTCGAATGGCAGCGCGAAGTAAAACAAGGTTTTTTTGAGAACATAAGTAAGAACCATGCGAGCATATTGCCTACCGTAGAATTAGCATATTGCTGTAAGGATTATAAACATAATGCGAAGTATGTAGATGATGCAAGTATCGTTGGTGTGCGTGGGGCAGAATCGGCGAAACGGGCCAAGAGAAAAGTGCTTGAAACCAAGAATAAAACCACCTTAAAGAGAAACAAGGAGGCCATCTATAATTTTTTTGACACGTCTTGCGTCGCGTCTGGCGCAGCAAGCGAGATTCAGTTAAAGCCAATTGTAGATTGGACGGATGAGGAGGTGTGGAACTATGTAAGGAAACACAACCTCCCTATAAATCCTGAATATAAAAATGCACGCAGAGTTGGTTGCATAATATGTCCCAAGGCGAATTTCACAAGCAACTATCGAGCCCTTCTTCGATGGCCTAAATTGATAGATTGCGTAATTAAATCGAGAGAGAAGCGCGAAGATATAGATTGGGTTATTATGTCTGAAGGCCAGGACTATTCGGACAATAAACCTCTTTATGTCTGCCGCTGGCTTAACCATTCTTTCCGTCCATTTACAAAAAAACAGAAAGAGTTGTGTGATATGGTGATTAAAAACTATTACAGTAAGAAAAAATAAATATGCAAGTCTTCGTCCCATACCCATCGCCGATAGATGTGGCGAAAGCCATGTCGAATGACAAATTGCGGCTCAGGAAGCAGATTATAGAATGTGACCAGATACTCAAGGCTATCACTGGGAAGTCGCAGGCGTGGAAGAACCATCCGGTAGTGAAGATGTATCTAAAACATTCTTCATGGTTACTGTTTTATCGAAATTGTCTTCAATATTTCCAAGAAGGAGACATTGTCTGGGCGCAAGACAGGAGCGACTATGCGGATGAACTTTATCGGCCACCCTTCCTCACCGTCGACTTCTGCGACCAGCACAAGCGGCGGCTGTACACCAAGGCGCCGGAGTTATACCCACAGTTTGCTGAGTATGGGACCAGCGACGAGAACTGGTACTTCGTAGATGGAGAGATTGTGAAATACATTAACGGAAAAAGAATATGAAAACCTACATTGAAAGAAAACTTATCGAGATGCGGCGGATTAGTCCCCTGCTTTCGGTTGACATCTACTACGATGACCTTCGAGTGCGCCGCAAGGAGCAATTTGTCGTGAAAATCCATGACTTGACTGGCATCAACGAGCACTTCCGCTCAAATCACATCAGGAAGTCGCTCAAAATGGCCCTCGCGTTCCTGAAGGCTCAGAGGCCGGCATAACTTTTTGTTACAAATTATTTTTTCTATCTTTGCAAAAATCGCATTGATATGAAACTTAAGATCGACATTACTCCAATCGAGTACGCGCAGAGTCTTCCGGAAAAGGACTTGAAGAGGGTTATTCGCGACTGCAAGAAAGGCGAGTACGACGAATTCACAGACCGCTGTCGAGTCTGCTTCGAGAAGTACCTGGCCGGCGATATCGAGCAGGCCCAGTGGTGGAGCAACCACGCCGAGCTGGTTCGATAAACAGAGAAGAACTTGCTTTTTATCGGAACTTTTTATATATTTGCATTGTTAACGCCTTATGCGAGAAGGTGCAAAGAAATTTAAGAGTCCCGATTAGTAGGATAGTGCTCGCATCACTATTTGAACCTCGGGACTTCGATTTTAACAATGGATAATATTGAAATTTGGAGACCGATAAAAGGTTACGAGGGATTGTACGAGGTCAGTAATTTTGGTCAAGTAAGGAATCTCAATCATAGAAAAGAGAACAAACTTCGCATAAAAACACCGCAGGTTTCGCGAAATGGATATTTAACAATCGCGTTATTTAAGGGCGGCGTAGGTCGTAGGTTCTTTGTTCATCGCCTGGTTGCGGTTGCGTTCATTAAAAATCCACATAATCTACCCGAGATCGATCATATCGACACAAACAGGATAAATAACCGCGTCGAAAATTTGAGGTGGGTTACCCGTAGCGAGAATCACCTTAATGAGATTACTAGAGGAAGAAATAGTGCCGCGTGGGTAGAAATGTGGAAAAGCGGAAGAATGGATCACAATAAAAAGCGTGTTATCCAACTCACTCGAGATGGAGATTTTGTAAAAGAATGGGAGTCCGCGAGCGCGGCTGCTCGTGGTGTTGGTGCGCCCAGGCCCGCAATTATAATGGCGTGCTCTGGAAGTAAGAAAAGTTGTCGTGGCTATATTTGGATTTACAAGGAAGCGTATGATAGTAGAAACCAAACCACAAATAATAAAACGCCAGCACAAGCAGCCAGAGGCTAGAATTCAGGCGTCTGCGGTTCTATGGCTCTGGAACGAACGCCCGGAAACACGCGGGCTTTTTATACACATCCCAAACGAGGGAAATCGCGCTAGCGCAATAGACGGAGCGCTTCGCCGAAGTCTTGGGTTAGTCGCGGGCGCTCCGGATACATTCTTGTTTATGCCCCGGGGTCAATATGCTGGCCTTGCCATAGAGTTCAAGACGGAGGTTGGCACGCAGAGTGATGAACAGAAGGCGTTTCAGGCCCGACTCGAAAAACAGGGCTATTGCTACCGTTTATGCCGCTCTCTCGAACAATTTAAACAAATAATTACCGAATATCTCGGATAAATTCTTATCTTTGCTTTATGCCAGGTTTGATTCCACAGCGCCCGAAGACGGGCAAGTTTGACTTAAAGCCAGAAGAAATGGATGGCCTCTCTTACTATGTCCTGTCCGGATGCTCGCGAGAGACTGCGTTTCTCAAGTTTATGCGGCCGGATTTTCTCGGATCAAAAGCCTCATCAGTCATAAAGAACACCGTGGCCCAGTTCTTCGCCATGAAGGATGTGAAGAATTATCTTGAGGCATATAAGGAAACGATTGATGAGCTACTGAACCCGAAGCAAACGAGACCAGAGCAACTTGGTAATATCGAGGAACGGAAAGCGCGGGCAAAAACCAAGCTGGTTGAGTTCGCAATGAGCCTTGCCGACCATATTGAGGACGCGGAGGATCCGGAAACTGTACTCAAGCTCGCCGATAAGGTGGGCCTTCTCGACCAGGACGAAGAAGTAGAGGTTGCGCCACAGCGGTTCTTGAGCGAGCGGTGTTGCGACTGCAGATACCGCTTGTTCTGCGAAGAGAACACAACGGATGAGTGCCAGTACTGCAAATACAAGAAATTTGGCGAAGAAAACGGAATTCATTACGAACCGAAGAACCAACTTGATATTTCTGGCACGAATGTTGAAGGAGAAAACGACGGGTAGCACCATAACTTTGCTTCGGGGGAGGGGCGGTTTGCTAATCGGCTGTCTCTCCCTTTTTTTGCGAAAACAACACAAACATTATATGGAAGTTAAAGGAAGAGTAATCGAAAAGCCGGCGTCTATAACCGGCACATCGCAGAGAGGGCCGTGGAGAAAGGCCGCTCTAGTTATCCGTTATGAGGATGGACAGTACCCGAAGGACATCCTTCTCACGAACATGAAGAAGGCCGAGGAGTTTGAGCGCATCCCGAAGGGCGCAACCGGCACATTCAAATTCGACGGCCGGGTCAGCAGCAAGGATGGACGGTTCTATCAGGATCTTGAGTGCTGGCAGTGGACGCTTGATCAGCAGCCGGCCGCGCCGCAGGCTCCGCCCGCAGCGACTGGAGGCGAACCGTTTTAGACATATTCCGCCGTGAGGCGCGTCGGGTTTTTGAAGAGGAAAAGATAATAAAATGAAGATTATAGAAATACGCAACAACAAAATCCTAATAGACGACGATCTCTATGAGTGGGCAAAAGCCCAGAGGTGGTCCTTCTCAAAGGGACATGGGCATAAATACCCGAAGTTGCCAGACGGCCGCCGGCTCCATCATATCGTAGCAGGGAAACCAGGTCCGGGCGTGGTGGTGGATCACATCAACGGGAACACCCTTGACAACCGTCGGGAGAATCTGAGGGTCTGCACCTACTCCCAAAACAATACAAACCGGGTACAATCCGCCACGAGGCGCTCATCCTCCTACAAGGGTGTCGTGTGGAATAAGTCCAGGAACAAATACGAGGCACACATCAAGATAGAAGGAAGATTGACGTACCTCGGACTATTCAAGTCGGAAAAAGACGCCGCGATGGCGTATAACAAAGCAGCGGAAAAGCACTTCGGCGAGTACGCGAGGCTAAACGCTCTTTGAATCACATCTCGGAAAGACGGGAGCGGGGGCGAAATCGTGTGCAAGCGGCGCCCTCGCAAAACGGAGGAGTAGTTCAATGGTAGAGCTTCGTTAAAAATTGGTTTGAGCAGGTTTGCTGCACGATTACGAAGAGTCGGGGGTTCGATTCCCTCCTCCTCCACAACCGCCGAGAGGCGCTATCGGGCAAGCAATTCTATACGCAACAATTTACCATGAGTGATTTTTTCAAACATAGATTTTCGGACTCCTGGCGCCCGACTGGGAGTCCACCTTTGAAAAATGGAAGGACACGCGCATAACTTTGACAATCTTGCCGGAAGAAGATTTGGCCGGCTAATTGTTACTGAGTACGCTGGGAAGACCGACGACCGTTTCAGTTTGTGGAGATGCAGATGTGATTGTGGGGAGGAGTTTACGGCGCTTGGTATGAATCTGAAGCGCGGCGTAACGAAGTCGTGCGGATGCCTTCGAGGAGATATAATGCTGGGCAACCAGCGGAACAGGAAAAAGACGCAGTGATGCGGTGGGGGCGGAAGGACATTAATAGGTTATTAGTTTTCGAACGCGAGAAGGAATCTTTTTCATACAATCCGCCCCTTTTTTCTTGAGATTCAGAAATTACCGACTAATCTTTTGATTTTTACCGCAAATTCCTATCTTTGCGGTAATGTTCAAACTACGCCCAGACCACACCGATTTCCCGGCCCGGTATCCACATATCGAGCGGGTAGACCCGACGAAAGACACGAAGGGTTACGACAAGATTGTGTGGCCAGACCATGAGTTTGTCCTCCGAGATAAGGTTGACTTTGCCCCGCAGCGAGGACTGCAGTCGGACGCCTGCTCAGACGACTCTGATGTAATCTTTCTCGCCGGCGCCATTCAGATGGGCAAGACCTATCTGCAAATGATCAAGGCCTTGTATGGCGTGGACAAGCCCGGATACTCGGCTAGATTCATTTCTGTTCGACTCGCCGACTCTAAGAAGGGCGGATCCCTCTTCAGAGATGGTGTCGAGGTGTGGGGGCACTTTGCTGGATGCCAATATACATCCAGCGACTATCCGGCATTTTCCTGGCCGCAATGGAATTCGAGCGTTCTTATGATACACTCGAACTTCAACATGAACAATCCGTCAGAGAAAGAAGATTTCGAGGAATACGCAAAGAAGAACCAGGCATCATATATCGCAGTGGACGAAGCTACGGATATGGACTTCAAAATGTGGAGTTTCTGGTTCGGTCGAAATCGAGACGCTTCCGGCATGAGGCCGTGCATGATTTTGAGCTTCAATCCCCGGCACCAGCATTTCACAACGCAAATGCTCCTAGATGCCGGATATATCGGGAATGACTATTATGTCAAGCCGGAGATGGTGGGCAAGCAGAGGTTTTTCTACTTGGCTGGGGACGAGCCGGAGAGTATCATTTGGGGAGATACTCGAGAAGAGGTTGTGTCTAGGGCCAACATAACTATTACTGAAAAAGAGGCCAAGGCCGGAATCCGGCCGGTAGATGTGGTGAAGTCCTTCAATTTCTACACGGGCGAGGCTGCGGACAATTTGAAACTCCTGAGCGCGACAAAGGGTGGCGCAATTGCGAATATGCACGCTGTCGGCGGAACACAGAGGAAAGTTCTGAAACAGGGATATTTCGGCCCTGTAGACAATGCCGAACTGACCGTAACGCGCCAGCAGATCCGCGACATTTTCGACAACCCAATCTACAAGGAGGAAGAAGGTATGTTTGCATCCCTAGATGTGTCCGGCGGCGACACGAATTCAGATAACTGCCCGATGGTTATATGGAGTGGTCTTCGGATTGTTGCGATTGAGATGTTCAAGGGGGACGCGAAAGAGCTTGTCGACTGGATCGACGCGACGCTGAAGAAATACAACGTCCCGGTCGAGCACTTCTGCTACGACGCAACGGGTATCGGGGGATATTTAAAGGCGTTTACGAGCGGCTATCCCGTCACGGCCAACAAGTCCGCAATTCAAGAACTGGACGAGAACGGAAATCCCGTCACAATGGAGTTGTACTTCAATGTTCGCTCCCAGCTTCTTGGTAAGATGAGGGTCCTCATTGAGACCGGGAAGATTTCAACGAGCCTTGACCCAGAAACTCGCATCAGATACGGAAGGAAGGGCGAAACGCAGAGGCTAATCGACATTCTGTATACGGAAATGGATTTGTTTGCGGCGGAAACAAAGAACAAGCGCATTTTCTATAAGAGCAAGGATCTCTATAAGGCGTCGCACCAGAAGAACTCACCAGACTTAATGGACTCGATATGCCTCCGGGCCGTATTCGAACTTGACGCCCGTCCAAAGAAGCAGCCAGCGCCTGAGGTCGAGGATGACGCATACGACGATATTTTTACGGACTATGCCGGCGGACGCGCCGGCGCTGTAGTCTGGGTTTAACCTATAAATCGCGATTTTAACCATGCAGATCAGTGACTACATCAACCCGGCGAAGAAGAAGCCGTGGACAAGATTGGTGAAGGACGACTCTCCGGGAAATCCGTCCGGCGCCAAGATGAAGACGATGACGCAGCAAGACTTTCTGAACGAGGTTTGTTCTGCGGCACACAAGATTAACAGCCCGATGATGTCCCGCCGACCAATCTATGGCCCGACCGGCGAAAAAGATTCAAAAGGCAAGGAGAAGTGGGCTATTATTGGCTACGACGAAGTGGAGACCGTTCCCATCAGCAAGCAGTGGGAGATAATTTCGAAGAAGATTTCTCACTTTGCGGCAGATGGCTTCTGGACAGCATCTGAGTCAGAAGATGAGGAGGCGTTCCAGAAGATGATGTCCTGGGCTGACACGGCCGGCATGAAGACCGCATTCATCGAGGCGATGTGGCACGCAATGCGAACGGGCGATAGTGCCGTCTACTGGTATCAGACGGACGACAAGGACGATCCGCTACAGTACGAGGTATACGGATACGAGGAAGGATCCGTGCTGTTCCCTCAGACGGACTTCGCTGGAAGGAAGACGCTGGCGAGAAAGTATAAGTTTAATACGCACGACGCCGTTGACATCTTCACGCCGGATAAGATCGAGACATGGATGATGCTGGATGACCAAATGGAGGACTACCGGATGTTTGTGCCGGAAGGAGTTGAGCCGGAAAAATCCGATGACGGCTATATCCTTGTCCGCAGTAAGGATGCGCAGGCCGGCAATCTCTGTCAGTGCATTTATTTCCATTTCAACGACATTCCTTCCGGCGTTGTGCAGCCAAGCATTGAGAAGCTCGAGGACGCAAAGACCTATGTCGGCGAGCATCTGAAGGGCACGGCCATGCCGATTCTGTTCATGAAGGCCGAGAAGACGACCAGTTTGCCGCCGTCCAGCCTCGCGAACAAGGCGATTGGCGTGAAGGGAACATCGGACAGCCTCGCCCATGCCGACGCAAAATTCCTGGCTCCTCCGGACGCGAGCAATATTGCCGATTTGCACATCGACGGACTGGAAGAAGACATCCGGGATGGCGCTATGTCGGTGAAGATAAGTCCGGATGTCATAAAGCAAGGTTCAGATAGCAGCAGTACCATGCGAATATTGTACGCTCCAGAGATTCAGTGGTGCCAAATCCATTGGCCGGAGGTATTTAAGTCCGTCAAGCAAATGATGCTTGTCTTTAAGGCTCTTGTTGGCAAGGTAGAAGAGGATGTGACGAGGTATAGCGAAATGAGAATTTCTGTTGGCGCAAACACTTGGGTTCCTCAGAATTCTGCCGAAGAACTGAAGAACGAACTTGACCAGGTTTATGCCAGGGTGAAATCCCGCCGTGCAGCAATGCAGGACATCGGGAATGTGCATCTTGGCGATGAGCAGCAGATTGAAAAGGAGTGGGAGTGGGAACTCGAAAAGAAGGCTGAGGCCGGCCCGAAGGCAAAGGCGAAGTTCGGTGACACTTCAGACAAGGACGATGATGCCGCAGAAGAGCCGAAAGCCAATCCGGCAAAGGTTACAAATCAGGCAAGCGGCAAGTCAATTCAGGACTAACTCAACGGGATGCCAATCCTTGAGTTTGTTTGCGGGCACTCCATCGCGGGGTGCCCTTTTTCAAAAAAAACCTAAACTCCTTGCAAATCTAATGCCAAGTTCCTATCTTTGCCTCAAGATGCAATTTCTAGCCATTATATACAATGAAAAAGCAAATTGAAGATGCGCTTAAAACAGAGCTCAAGGAGCTTGGGTTGAGCGACAAGACCATTGGCAGGATCGCTGACTACATCGTAGAGAAGGGTACTGTCACCAAAGCCGAAGAGATCGACGCCGCCGTTAGGGGCGCTGATATCAAGGTTCTCGCCAAGTCAATCCAGGGTGAAATCGACGGCATCAAGAAGGCCAAAGATGCCGCTGAGGCTGCCCTCGCGGATTACAAGGCAAAGCATCCGGAGAAAACCGATGATGACGACAAGCACGATGACGACGACAAGCACGACGACGATGACCCGACCAAGAAGTTGGACTGGGCCGCAACCCTTAAAGCCGCTGTTGCTGATGCCGTCAAGCCGCTGAACGACAAAATCGAGGCTCTGGAAAACCAAAATTCAACAAAGGCCGCGCTGGCCGGTGCTCGTGAGAAATTCTTCGGTGGCGATTACGCCAAAAAGTACCAGGATGAAGCGAACGACGCATGGGATCGGGCGGTTGAGATGAATGAGGCCACCGGGAACAAGATGACCGCCGAAGAACTGGCCGATAAGGCCACTGGCTACTTCAACAAGTATGTTTCCAGAAAGGGCGTTGATACCTCGAAGCCGTTTGTCGCCGACAAGACCGGCGACGACGACGAGGGTACGACCGACTGGAGCGCCGAGAAGAAGCGCCTGCAGGATTCTGGCCGTCTTCCCAAAGAACAGTAAGTCTAACTCAAAAACTATTCAGAAATGAGCAACTACGGTAACGCGTTTTTCTCTCCTGAGTCCAAGCAGTATCCTGCCGGCTCTATGCCGATTTGGCTCGAGGTCAACAAGCGCAAGATTGCTGGCGGCACATTCAGTCTGAGTGGCGTAGCGAAGGGTACGATCTACCCGATCGGTATGCCTGTCCGCCTCGACAAGATGGGTGGCACTGTCACCCTGCTTCCTACTTTCACCGTGGTCGGCGCCATCGACTCCGGCGCAACTACGCTCGTGCTGAAGCCTCAGACCAACATCGCGCCCGCAGCGGGCATGATTGTCGGTAAGATGACTGCAGCCGGCGTTGTGGCGAAGGCTGTCGAGCTTGGCGCTGCTACCCCGCTGACCGGCGACGATGCCGGCAAGTACCAGTTCACCATCGTGGCGAACTCTCTCGGCACGCTGGCCGACGGCGACCTCCTCGTGATCGCCACCGTCGCTGGTTCCAACAAGGCTGCTGTCATGCCGAACGGCCTGTCCTATCGCCAGGTCGTCGTCGACTCCGACAACGCCACGCTGGGCACCATCGCCGTCGTGACCGAGGGCCAAATCCTTGCCGACCGCATCCCCGCGATGCCGGACTTCTACAAGGATGCCCTGTCCAACATCGATTTCCAGTACGAACTGTAATCTAGGAGGAAAGCACTATGAACAAGTATAGCAACGGTTTTTACACCCTCATGGAGGAAGCCGGAATCCTTTCTTCCAAGAGCTTCTCCGCCTACATCAAAGATGTGGTCGGCTTCGGTAACATTCAGGATCTGAACCTCGACGGTTTCTCCTGGGATCCCATCTCTTCCCTGACCTTCGACTACGAGCAGCTCATCGCCAGCAACCGCCTGAAGGTGATGGCCACCTACACGGACAAGGATTCCGAGGCCATCCCGTTCGGTACGGAGGGCTTCGAGAGCACCCGTGGCGTCATCCCTCGCCAGAAGGCCCGCTTCCTGTGGGACGAGGACGATTACCGCAAGTACCTTGACGCTGTCAGCAAGCTGGACTTCCAGAACACGACCGCCAAGAACTACGCTCTCGACCTCCTGTTCAACGGCCTGTCCGACATCAAGAGCGCCCACGAGCTGTCTATGACCTACCAGCGCGACCAGATGGTCTCCAACCGCAAGCTCACGCTGACGGCCGACAACAACCCTCGCGGTATCAAGGGTCTGGAGTTCATCTCCAATGTCCCGGACGAAAATGTGACCGAACTTACCGGCAACGCCCGCTGGTACACCGACGCCGACAACAAGGACGCCGCTCACGAAGGTTCCGCCGCTGATCCGGTGAAGAACATGCGCGACATCGTCCGCGCCATGAAGCGCAAGGGCTACACCAACATCGCCCTCGAGGTTGACGAGCAGTCCTGGCTCGAGGATATGGACCACAGCAAGTGGCGCACCGCCATCGGCTATGCCGTCCGTCCCGACCTGGTGCTGGCTGCGAACAACGACGCCAACGCTCTCATCGTCGGCAAGAATGTCGGCGACGATCAGGTGAAGGAAGTCTTCGCCCGCATCATCGGCATTCCTCTCGCGAACATCAAGTTCCGCCAGGGCCTCGCCGCCGTGGAGAAGCTGCAGGGCAAAGGCCCGGACGCCAAGCTCGTCCGCGTCGGCTTCCGCACCTTCAACGCGAACACCTATGTGTTCTACCCGGCTGGCCCGCTTGGCACCATCAAGAGCGTCCTGCCGCTCGTTCCGGACAGCAAGGCCATTTATGCCACCTTCTTCGGCGGCAAGGGTCTCATCCAGTACGAGTACGACGCCAAGGCCAAGACCCAGGATTGGTGGTCTGAGCTGACCGCTCTCTGCGTGCCCAACCGCCCGCAGGAGATGTTCTACCTCATCACCTACACTCCGGGCAGCGCCTCCAATGGCAATGGCGGTCAGTCCGCGTAGTTACCGATAAAACCGAAGAAGTATGACTGTCGAAGAGTATCTGCGTAGTTTAGTCCCCGGTTACGACCTGCAGGACAATGTGGTGGCCCGCGCCGCCAGAAGCCCGAAAGATGTCGGACTCGATCCGTTGCCGCTTGACGACGATATAGACTACTATAAAGACGGAGAGGGGCACTTAGTTCCAAGAACTGGCGATGAGTACCAGATGAGGCTGGATTACGCCTCTTCGACTGTCTACTATTCGGTGTTGGGGGTTTTTGCTGGCGGCGGCTATTCCGAGCAAGTCGGAGATGTCCGCGCTTCCCGTGGAGGGTTTGTCGTCACAAAAGACGACCGCGCAAGGTTCAAGATTTTGGGCGACGAACTCCGCCAGAAGTGGGGCTTCGACATCCCGGACGACGACACCGGCAACGAGATGTATGACGCAACTTTCATGAGACGGTAATGCAGTTCATTGACTTTCGTGACCATTGCACCATCGAGCGCCTGACTGGCGAGAATGATGAGTGGGACAACCCAGTGCGGGAAACCATCTATGATGGCGACTGCAACTACCAGGAGGGAGGCACTTCGTACACGAGGGTCTTCACTGTCCGGAATCCCACAGTCTTTCTTCCGGGCGTGGATGTCCAGGTTAATATCAACGATGCGATAACGGTTGTGACCGAATTCGGTCGAGAGATCAAGTCCATCGCAAAGATTGTCCGGGATATCAATATGCCTTGGCGAACTGGCGTTAAAATCACGAGAATTGAACTGAAACAGGCACAAGGAGATTAGGTATGGCAAAGAGAAATATAAAGTTTTCTGGATGGAACTGGAGCGAAACAAAGACCCAGTTCCAAAAGGAGCTTCTTAGCCAGACCGACAAGGTAAATCAAGCTGCGCTTGGCATTTTATACGATGCGCAGAAGGATTTTATCAACAGTCTCCCTTCGGAGGAGGCCCCGGCAATGCCATTTATTACCGGAAACCTACATGACAGTATCGTCTGCGTGCTCTCTATGGCTAACGGGCAGGTTGTTAGGGCTTCCTTTGCAAATCCAGTAGCAAAAGCGCCGTCTCTGGATACCGGGAAAATGAAATTTACCCCGACGACGACTGGCGGCGGCAAAAAGGTCTTTGGTCGCATGGAGGCAATTCGTGCAGCATATCGTTCGCGAAGCGCGACATACCCATCCGGTATTGCAGCGACGATGATTGTTGCTGTCCCGTATGCTGAGAACCCAAATGAACTTTCCGCGACGAACAAAGCTGGTCGTCATGTCGGATACCTCGATATATTGGCGAGCAGGTATGTGAAGAACATTGAGCGTGCGTTCAAGTTGTATAACTACTATGACCTGTTCCGCTGGAAAGGCGCTCCGTTAACTTGGGATACACCAATATCTGAAAAATGATCAGTCCATCTTCCATACATCCAGATGTCGAACTGCGGGACAGGTTCCTGCAGGAAAACATCACTGTCGTGACCGGACAGGACACGACGGCCGAGGTCGCCGTCTATGGCGACTGGGAGAAGCCGACCAACGAAGTTCCTGACGACTTCATTGTCATCATGCTGAACGGAGACATTGGCGGTGTTGGCATGGACACCCCCTATGCGGACGGCTATATCATCGTGAGCCTGTACTGCAGGCTGAACGATGACGGATCCGTAAAGAAAAACCGCGTGGAGAGGATATTAGCGCAGCTTGACGGCCCGTTTAAAAACCCGTCTACGCACGACTACCAGCCGCTCGTTACCGACAACTACTGCTACAGATACGAAGCTCAGCGATTCATCACCCCTACTACACCGAATATCACTTCCGGTTACTCTATTACCAACCTCAACTTGAGGTGGACTACGAACAAAAGTTTTCCAAAGCCTAAAAATTCATAAGAACAATGGCAACTATCATCAACAAGATCGATGCCGCTACCGCCCCGTTTGTGGGCCAGGGCGACCTCATCATCTTCGGCGCTGTCGCCGACTATTCCTCGGCCAAGCTGTCCGACTTCTCCAGCCCTCAGTCTCTGGGCCAGATCGTCCAGGACTCCACCTCTTGGGAGGGCGAGGATGTGTCCACCGACCAGATCCTCGACGAGCAGGGTAACCTGATCACCGCGAAGGTGACCGCCGGCACACTGTCCTTCTCCTTCGACATCGCCTCCACGAGCGCGAACATGATGAAGAAGTTCATGGCCGCCGCCGACATCTCCGCCACCAACCTGGGCAACCCGTCCTGGCTGACCGGTTCCAACCCGGCCACTTCTGCCGTTGGCTTCGGCGTGAACCTCCCGGTGTTCACCGTTCCTGTCCTGGTCGCCGATCAGGAGAAGAAGCGCGCCTGGGTCTACCCGAAGGCCAAGATCACCTCGAACCTCGCCTACAGCGACGGTCTGTACCGTATCCACGCTGTTGTGCTGGCCGAGCAGGTCGACACCGCGTACCTGAAGACCGCCATCCTCCTCGAGGGTGCGCTCAAGTACGAGAGCGCCTAACAGGCAAACGCATCGAACCAATGGGGCGGGCAGTAGCGCCCGCCCTTTTTTGTAATGCAGAAGAATTTCGTCACAGTACACTTTAACACGCCGGAGTTGACTTTGGCGCTGGTCGACAGCGTCAAGAAGTTTGCGCCGGAGTGCAACATTACTGTGTTCGACAACTCAGACAGGCGGCCGTTCCCGAAGACGGATGGAGTTGCCGTCATAGACAACACAAGGGGCCAGATTATCGACTTTGACACAGAACTGGCCAAATACCCCAGTAAGATTGAGTCCGGCAACAACTGGGGCAGCGCAAAGCACAGCATGTCGATTGACCGGCTGTTCGACATCTTCCCGGACGGATTTGTCCTGGCGGACAGCGACATCCTGCTTCGGCGGGACATATCAGACTTGTTTGACGAGTCGATGATCTATGTCGGCTCAGAATCATCCGGCACGAGAAACAAGCCCGTACCGAGGTTGTACCCTTTTCTCTGCTGGATCAATGTGCCTCTCTGCCGAAAGCACGGCATAAGGTATTTCGACGGCAGCAGAAGCTGGGGTCTCGAGCCGGGCGAACTATTCCGGCAGTACGACACCGGCGCGTCTTTTCTGGAGGACTGCAGGAAGAGCGGAGAACCATCCAGAAAGATCTCGCTCATCGGCAACTACATCGAGCATTTCGGTGCGGCAAGCTGGAGGGACAACGATTGGAAACAATGGCTTGAAGCCAATAAAAACCTATATATCATGGAAGAAAAGCAGAAAAAAACCGCAGGCCGACCCAAGAAGGAGGCCGTGCAGAAACCCGAGGTCAAGCAGGATTCGAACCTTACCACCGCCCCGTCGCTGGCGCAGGAAGTTCCCGCTGCCGCAACCGAAAAGCCGAAGGTTGGCAAGAACAAGGTTCTGGTCGTGATTCCGTATTTTGCAAAAGAGGCACAGGGCCGCGAACTTGAGTACGCCGTGGCCGGCTGGAGGAAGCATTTCAAGGAGGACTACCTCATCGTCATCGTCGGCGACCACCATCCTGTGTGTGACACTGGCGACGACATCTACTTCATCGACTGCCCGAGAGTGGACGCCGTGAAAGGCGAATACCGCGCACATCTCGACCATGTCAAGAAGTTCCGCGCAGTCATGAAGGAGTTCCCGGACGCTCCCGGCTTCATCTACACCTGCGACGACATGTACGCGGTCAACGACTTTGACCTGATTGATGTCAAGGTTCTGAAGATCAGGGAGGAGGAAATCCAGGCCGATCCGAACAGCCTGAACGAATGGTCACAGAACAACGCAAAGACGAAGGCTGTTCTGAGAAAGGAGGGCCTTCCTGTGCGCAACTTCGTGTGCCACCTGCCCGTGTACTACGAGTGTGACAAGCTGAAGTACATCTACGAGAAGTACGACTGCGACCACAACTCGTATGTGGTCGAGCAGCTCTATTTCAACACCTACTACCCGACCAGAGTCCCGCTGAAACTGGACATCGACTACGACAACTTCCTGTGCGGCGTGCGTCGGTCGAACCCTCGGGTCTGGTACATCGAGCAGGCCATGGGCCGGAAGATCTGGCTGCAGAACTCTATCGAGGGCTGGGTTCCGGCGCTGGAAAACATCTTGAAGCAGCACTATGGAATCTAAGACCGACCAGTTTCTCAATGGCGCTTACGCGACGATGACCGGCAAAAAGTCGGTTGTCGTCGTTGGCCGGCGCAAATACAAGGTACGCCAGATTGCCCAGGCCGTGAAGGAAAAAATAGTCCTTCTCGAACAGGAGGCCCAGATTCTCGAGGCCATAGGCAAGGAGGGAACATCGCCGAAGGAGGCCAGGAAGATTGCGAAGAAGCTGTACTCGCTTCACTCGAAGAAGGCAGCCTACTACCTGCTCGGCAACTGGGCGCTGTTCGTCCCGTTCCTCTGGGCGCTGAAGTGGAGGATTCTGCAGTTGCGCGGTAACGAAACGACATTCAAGATAAACGAAGCGGGAGTCGTCAATCCAGACCTGGGTTTTTCCAAAGCCAACTGGGATATCTCAAAGCAGGAACGCGAGCTTTATATGAGACCGGTTGGCGAAGTCGCCAGGCAGGCGCAAGAGCGGCTGGAATCAGTGATCAATATGTTGGAGACGGACGCTTTGGGGATAAAGGAGGACGACAAGTAGGCTCGGCGTTCGCGTTCTCCGAGCACAATGAGCGGATCAAGTATGTGTATGGGAATTATTGCTGGTGGTCTTGGTTCCGCTACTGGTATCTGGATTCCTGCAACATCATAACGATGCTGCTGATGGACAAGGGATACTACGATTACGAGTTCCAGAAGACCGAGGCGTATGTACCGCCCGTCGCATGGGAAGACACCGTAAAGACTGACGAAGAAGTTGACGGCATTCTGGCTATGTTTGGCATGAGCGCCAATCGGAAGAAGCCAGAGACAGCCGAAGAAATACAGGCTCACATTTTAAAACAGATGGAGGAAAAGTAGTATGGTAGAAATTCCAGTAGTTATCGACATTGATAAGGCGTTCGAGAATGCCGCCGCACGAGTTCCGCAGGCAATGAAGCCGTTGCAGGATTATATGGACGAGAATGCGTTGGCTATAAAACTCAGGCTCGACGGGAAACAGAAACTTACCGTCAAAGAACTTCTTGACGATTCGACTCTTTCTGCGGATGAGCTGAATCGCGCTCTCGCTGATATAGAGGGCAAGCTGTTAAAAATATCAAAGGCTGGCGGGTTTGATCTTGTCAGTGGATTAAAGTATTCAGAAAAAATACTTCTACAGGCTTACGGTGCGCTAGAGTCGAAAATTTACGGCACTGCGGATGCTTCAAAGGTTATGACAAAAATCTATGAAGCAAATATCGACCGAAGCAAGAAAAAAGTTGAAGAACTGACGCAGAGGATCGACCAGCTCACCAAGAAGCAGAATAAATATTACAAGACTGTAAATGGTCAAAAAGTCCCAGGAGGGAGGGCGTTTGAAAATACAAAAAACCAAATAGCCAAAGCGAACGCAGAACTTGATTTAACAAAGCGTAAACTTAACTCACTGCAGGTTGCGCTCAGCGAGATTTCTGCTTCCGGTTCGAGCGCTGCAGCGAGCTTGTCTTCTATGAAGACACCCGCTCAGCAGGCGGCTGATGAAATGCGCCGCGGCGCCGAATATGTCGCTAGATATAACGCGAACCTCGGTATTGCAAACAGCCGCCTTGGAATGCTCATCAAAAGCGCGGCATCGCTTGTCGCGCTACATTCCGCAACGAGTTTTGTTCGAAATGTTCGGGAGGTGACATCCGAATTCGAAATGCAGCGAGTCGCTCTCGGTGGCATTATTCAGGATACTGATCGTGCTGAAAAATTATTCAAGCAGATAAAAGCGGCTGCTCTTCAGTCCCCGTTTGAGATCAAGGACTTGGTGTCTTTCACAAAACAGTTGTCAGCATATCGCATCGAGACGGAGAATCTGTTTGATGTCACGATGCGGCTGGCTGATATTTCTGCCGGTCTCGGTGTCGACATGTCTAGGCTGGTGCTCGCTTATGGGCAGGTCCGAGCAGCAGCCGTACTTCGCGGCCAGGAACTGAGACAGTTTACGGAGGCTGGAATTCCGCTTGTTGAGCTCCTTGCCGAGAAGTTCCGCAAACTAGGTAAGGAGGGCACAACGACGGCTGATGTGTTTGAACTGATATCAAAACGAGCCGTTCCGTTCTCGATGATATCCGAAATCTTCGAGGATATGACCAACGCTGGCGGCATCTTCTATAAGATGCAGGAAAAGCAGTCTGAAACGCTCAAGGGTCAGTGGATGAAGTTAAAAGACGCTCTCTCGATCATGTATGACGAAATCGGAAATACCGAAGCCGTACACGGAGCGATGGAAACGCTTATTAAGGACGCAATGAACCTGTTGCGGAACTGGCGAAAGGTTGCCAGTTTTCTTGGCATTGTCGTAACCACGCTTGCTGCGTATAAGGTCGCGCTTATCAACGCCAGGATTGCTGCAAATGCGCTTACTCTTCGCGAAGCGGCGGCCGTTAGCGCCCTGCAGCTTAATGTCGTCGGACGGAGCAAGTTGATCGCCGCGCTCTTTGGAGAAACAGCAGCGACGAAGGCGCAGCTTGTCGTAGGTAATCTATATGTCCGAATGAAGAAGCGCGAAATGGTTGCAACCAACATGTTTACGCGTTCTTTATACAGAATGGCTGCAGCGATGCTGGCCAACCCGTATGCGGTTGCTATTGCCGGGGTGACCGCTCTGGTTGCGATTTTGTTTAAGCTTGTAAAGAGCGCCAATGACGCCGCATTTTCGGCAGAGGAGTTCCAGAAGTCGATAGAATCTTTCAGCAAAGCGAGCTCTCACACACAAGATGTAAAAGAACTTTGCGATGAATATGAGCGCCTTGCAGAAAAAGCCAACAGGACCGCCGACGAGGAAGAACGCTTGAAGAGAGTGACAAAAGAACTCGCCAAGCAGTATCCGGGTGCCATAACCGGAGCAAACGAATATGGAGACGCTGTCGAAATCGACACGAAGAAAGTTATGAAGCTTACTGAGGCAGAAGAGGATCTGATGCGCAAAGTCCTTGAAAGAAAGAAGGCTGAGGCGGAAGCAGAACTTTTGTCGATGCAGAATCGCAGGAACGAAATAAACAAGATGTTGAGAGAGGGCGGATATGTTGGCGCCGTTGACTACGGCAAAGCTGGATTTAGGCACGAGTTTGTTCCGCTCACCGAGAAAGATATGGCTGGACTCGCCACAGAACTCGAAGAAATAATCACGAAAACGAGCGACCTGTCTGCGGCCATCCAGGATGCGAACGATAAGTTGGCTGGATTTAAGGATGATATGGTCGGCCCTCCCCCGCCGGATTTCTTCGGCGATGCCTGGCGACAGAAGATCAGTTCCTATACGACCCGACTGAAAGATGCCGTCGCTGACACAAGGGCGTTTGAAAAAGACCAGATTGAAAAATTTGAGTCTGTTAAAGAGGCTGTTGAAGAGGCTGCGAAGCAATATGAGGTGCAGACGAAGCTGATTGAGTTCTATACAGCCGCACTCGAGACGGCCACTGGCGCGCAGAAGGATCAGCTTCAGTCTTTTCTTGACGACGCGAGACTCATACAGGCGATGTACGGCCAAATCCTTACCGATTACAATGCATGGAATTTGCTAGAGAGCAAAAGAGCCGGGACGACAAGAGAGGATCCCTTTGTGACGAAGATGCGTGACAGAATTAAGTTTATGCAGGATTTTAGAAAGGGGTACGATGATCTTCGCAAGTATATGGCCAGCACCGAAGCCCTGGAAGAGGAGAGTGGAATTATGCTTGGTCGCGGAAAATCTCTCGGGCTTGACATCGCAGAGCAAAAGCGAGCGGCAGAGGATTTGTCTGCATGGTACGGCGATATGATCGAGCTTACCAAGAAGCGCATGCAGGCTAGGGGAGCAAAGGGCGTTACAGTAAACGATCTTCTCGGTCTGCAGATTTCAGATGCCAACAAGCAGCTGAAAGACCTGCAGAATCTTCTCCAGTCTTTATGGGACGCCAAGACTGACTTTGATACAGACCAGTTAAAGCGCAATCTCGAAAATTCGCTAAAGCGTGTTTCTGATGAAATCAAGCGCTCGGAGACCGCCAGAAACTTCTTCAACAATATTCTCGACCTTACGGGCGACGAGAAACTTGCCGCCACGATGTCCGTAGAGGTCTATGGTGGTATAGGAGATTCTTTCAAAGAGCGCATGCAGAAGCAACTGAACGAAGCGCTTGAAAGCGTAGCCGAGGAAGCGAAGACGGACGAACTCGTCAAGGCTGTAGCCGACCAAGATTTCAAGACAATTCTTGCGAATCTTGACCGATTCCCGGAGAAGTGGCAGGAGCAACTGAAGAAGATGTCAGAAGACAGCCAGAAGTTTTCCGCTGACCAGATTCAGACTTGGCTCAAAGAACTTTCCGAGTTCAATACATACGGCGAGAAGCGTGTGCGCCTCGCACAACAGACCGCACAGAAGATTGCTGAAATCAACGCTTCCGGATTGCCGCAAGCTCAGAAAACGCGGCTGATTGATGGTTACAGAAGGAAGGAGGCAGAAGAGACGGCAAAGCTCCAATACGAGGCTTTCAAGGACTCCCCGATGTATGTCGATATGTTCGAGAAGCTCGACGCGGCCTCTATGCGGATGCTTACCAATATGCGCGACAGGCTCATAGGCTTGAAGGAACAATGGAAGAACCTCAGCCCTACCGATCTCAAGGAGATGGAGCGACGCATACAGGAGATCAATCGACAGCTCGCCACCAAAAACCCGTTCAAGGCGATGGCGGACGGCCTGCGCGACTATATTGCACTCCAGCGGCAAATGCCAAGGGCGCAGGCAGACCAAAATGCGGTGGATGCCTTGAGCAGGCAGGTCGAAGAGGAAAAGAAACTTGAGTCCGCCATAAAGGCGGTAGAGCGTGCGCAGAAGGCTTACGATATGGTTCGTGGCGCGAAGGGAGAGGATAGCCTTGAAGCGAGGTCGGCAAAGGCTGTTCTTGATGCGAAAATAAAGCAGAGAGATGCCCAGCAGCAGATTGCCGACGAAGCGAAGGAAGAGGCGGATGCTGCGCAAAATTCGGCGAATGCATATCAAAGAATCGCGCAGAACATACAGGATGCGGCCGAAGGTATGAAAGAGTGGGCTAGATATACCAGCGACGCACTCGGCGGTATCGGCGAAATCGTATCAACATTTGCGAGCGATGATTTTGCGGATACATTCAATTTACTCTCTCAGGGTGTTACGAGGTCTCTCGGTGGAGCAGCAAAGATTGGAGTCGGCCTTGCAAAGGGTATTGCTGGTATTCCTGATATTATTTCTGGAATTTCAGATATTGTTGTCGGAATCGGTCTCGCCATTCAAGGTATAAATCTTAAGAAAATCAACGAGCAGATGAAGCGCAACGAAGAACTGATCGAGAGCCTCGAGAAGTCCTACGAGCGCCTCGAGAAGGCCATGGCCGAGTCTTTTGGCTCCGACTACATCTACAACTACACGAAGCAGTTGGAGAATCTCGCCGCCAAGCAGGCCGCCTACGAGGAGCAGGCCCGGCTGGAGCGCGAGAAGGGCAAGAAGGCCGACGAGGACAAGATCAAGGAGTACCAGCAGAGCGCGGAGGATGCGGCCAGTGACATTGTTGAAATGCGCGGCAAGCTCGCCGAGTTTTTCACAGGCACGGATGTGGCCTCTGCTGCGAAGGATTTCGCTAACTCGTGGATTGAGGCGTACAAGGAGTTCGGTTCTACGACCAGCGCGATGAAGGAGAAGTTCCAGGACATGATCCAGTCGATGGTCGAGCAGTCTCTCGGCGCAAAGATTGTGCAGACGATTCTGCAGCCGCTGTTCGACTCGATCGACGAGATGGCAGCGTCCGGTGGCGAGTTGTCCGCGCAGGAGATTGCGCAGATCGCACAGTCTGCTCCGGAGTACATCGACCAGATCAATAATGCGATGACGAACCTGATGAACCAGTTGGCTGCGGCCGGCTACAATGTGCGCCAGGGCGTCGGCCAGTTCACTGGCATCTCCCGCGACATCGCAGGAGCCTCCGAGGAGTCGATCAACGGTCTGGCGGCCGGCATCAACACGCAGAACTTCTACATGTCGCAGATCAACCAGAATGTCGCGGCCATCCTCGCCTCGATGACCGGCGGCACTGACGCTGCCGGCGTGACCAGAGGTGCTGCGGCGGCATCGGAAGACCCGTACAAGAACCAGATGCTCCAGTTCGCCGGGATGCTTCCGGAGATGCACGACGACATGCACGAGGTTCGCCGGCTGCTGGCCCTAGTGGTCAGGCCGACCGGAACGACATCGACGCACTATGTAGCGACTAGGTCTTAAAAAATCTGGCGGGATGTTGGAAAATGTCCCGCCTTTTTTTATCTTTGCGGTATCATGGATACAGAATGGAAGAGACAGCTTCGCCGGGAGGCTTCCGCGCACGGCATGTGCAAGGAAAACCGCTCAGCCCTCGACTCGGTTGACAGCAAGGAGAACGCAATCGCCTTGTACAAGAAGACCATCGACTGGGCGCTGGAGGAAGGGTATCCGAGCTTTGGAACTCTGCAGCGCGATTTCTCTGACTGCGGCAAGTACGGGATCTATGTAAACCGAGACTTCCACGGCGAGTTGCTTAACGAGCATAAGGTGTATGTCCTTCATCACTGCACTGGCTGGATCCGTGTCGGCATCAACTTGCAGAAGCGCATCATCCCGATGCTGTACTTCGCGAACAGTTGCGACATGCTTCTTCGTCCATCCGGCCCTTCTGGTCTGGAAATCCGTGTACCGTTGTACATCTTCGGGGGTAATCTGGTCAAGACCGATTCCTCCGGGGATGTCGTTTTTAAAAACTATAAATTCGAAATGAAAGATGGAAGAGCCTAACCTCATTATTCTTATCATGGAGAAGATCGGCCTTCCGCTTCTCACACTCATCGGCGGCTGGTTCGCGCACATGTTCCGCACGAAGCAGAAGAAGGAGATGGATGTTTTAGCGAATGTCCAGCAAATCCTGAAGATGCAGAAGGAGTACATCGCCGAGCAGGACGCAGAGAACAAGAAGACACGCGACATGAATGCCCGCTTAGAGCGGAAGCTGGACGAGAAGCGTGAGTCTATTCGCCAGGCGAACAAGTGCCCGCACACGGCTGAAGGCTCTGGCTGTCCGGTACTTGTCCACGAGGACTACCTTGACGAGAAATGTAAAAACTGCAATTTGAAGGATCATGCTAACAGCAAGAATTAAGATAGGTGACGGTCAGATCGTCGACACGCAGACATATGGCCTTGTCTACCTCGATTCGGACAAGGTTGTCGGCGCGCCCACCAAGGGCTTCGAGTCGACGCAGTATCCAGAAGAGGAAGGCGAGCACACGCTAGCCAAGACCGTGGATGCCGCCTTCGACTACAAGGCAAAGTTCTTCATCCAGGCGACCTCGCTGAAGGACGCGAACCAGCGCATAGCCGAATTCAACGCGATGCTCTTCACGCAGGCGTCCGGAAGCGACACGAAGACCTTCAAGCAGGTCGAGTTCTATAACGACTACAAGCGCCACAAGATCGTAGGTATCCCTCAGCCGATGGCCGAGGCGACCGAGTTCTGGCGCGACATGAAGAATCAGGTCAACGATGTGGTCATCGTTGAACTCAATATCAGAGTAACCAAGCCGAGCCTCTGTGACTTTGCTCTGTCTTCCGGCAGCGGCAGCGGCGGCGGGCAAAGTGCATAAGAGCCATGATACCAGGGATTGAAGAGAAACGACTCGTAAACGGTGTGCTTGAAAACGGCTGGCCGTCTTACGCGACTCTACACCAGGCGTCCGTGTCCCTCCAGGACATGGGTGATCGCGTTATTACTACGCAGGTGCGGATCGACGGCGATGTTGTTCCTTCTTTCGACGGCTGGGAGTTGTACTTCAAGGGCGAGCGTTTCGTGCTCCCCAGCGACAACCCGCAGGCGATGAAGGACAATTCGACCAGGAACTCCATCGTTGACTTGCAGTTCCAGTCCTGGGCCATACAGGAACTTAAGCGCTATTACTTCTTCGAAGCAGCTTCGGTTTCCGCAGGTGTAGCAATTGCGGACAAGTACATCGCTCCGGTCCGGCTGAATGTCGAGGACTTCATGGTGATGCTGAACCAAGTCCTCGATTATTACTTCGGCGGCAAGATTGTGGCCAGCCTTTACCTGTCCGGGCAGGGAATCTACTCCCAGGAGCCGAAGGCGATCGAGATCAACTACACCTACCTCTGGGACGTTATCGGCCAGATCTTTGAGATTTATGGCGTACGCAACCGTATCGATTACAACTCGTCGACCGGCGTCTACACCATTAAGTTTGGCTATCCTGCCCCGGAGATCTCCGACCACGACTTCGAGTACGGCTATCAGGGCGGCCTGCTGAAGTTCGAGCGCCAGGTTCAGGACGAGACCATCACGAACATCCTGCTCGGTCGCGGCGGCGAAAAGAACCTGCCGTACCGATACTTCAAGAAAACCGATCCGGAGAATCCGAGCTGGGCCGCTGACCCGGACGCGATTCCGGAGCTCAAGGATATATATTTCGACCGCCTCCGCGACGCCAATTTCCGCTGGTATGTGCGCGGCTGGATGCACAACCCGAACCGCGACACGAGCGGTGACGAGGCGTGGGATCCCGGGCATGTGTTCCCGACCTACACAATCGCTTCTACATCTCCTTACTACTGGGCGTATCAAAAAGGTTTAACCGACGAGCGGTTTAACCCGGTGGAGTTTGTCAAGGACGACGCATCCATCGATTCCTACGGAGAGCGCTGGGGCGCTGCTGATGACAACGACGAGGTGTATCCGACCATTCAGGGCCGGTACGCTCCGACCGGCGCCACTGACATCGGCCGCATCGATGAGGTGGTTGCCGTATCCGAGATTGAGACCGACGACATCGCGGCCATGGCTGCGGCCTCGTCCGTCGAGGAAAGCATCCGGTCGATGCTGGTCACCTTCCCGCGAGGAACCGACGCTTCGATCCTTTCCGATATCTTCGAGATTCCTTCCGGCCAGACGGGCAACATATCCAGGGTGTTCTGCGGTCCTGTCGACGGTGATGCTCGCGTCCATATCGACACAGCCCAGACCACGCTCGTGGCTGTGAACCAGGACACGCTGGCGGAAGTTCCGGTCTCCGGGATTCCGGCCGGCCGCTACCGCCTCAAGCTGGACATCGTGCTGTATGTACCGACCGGCATGACAGCGTCCGGCACATTTGGCATTGAGAATATCGTCCTGACCACATCTGCACAGGACGCAAACGCGTGGAAGCCGACCTTCGACATCTGGGTGAAGAACATCTGGAACACCGCGAAGGGTGCGAACGAAAGCGACGCGGAGTACGCCGCTCGTGTCTGGGAGGGCATCCTCGGTGACCGTGTCGGAAACGAGGCGAAGGTCGTATTCTCGACCGGCTTCATGTCCGTATCCGAGGACTACGAATTTGTTATCGCTAGCTATCCTGTCTTTGACCAGTCGAAGTCGATAATTACGCGGAACAAGAACAACGAGGTCATAACCGTGCCGTCCGAGTGGAAGATCACCCTTCGCAAGTCTGACGCGGAATATGAGGCGACCGGGCTGTACATTCCGAACAACACGACTGGCGGAAAGCCGGTCGCGAGCGACAAGTTCTTCTTCACCGGTATCGACATGCCTTTCTTGTACGTCTCGCTTGGGGAGGAAGATCTGAGCGCAAACAAGTCTTCCCAGCTCGATTCCCTCAAGGTGGTCAACCCGACTTGGGTTATCTCGCTGGACAAGGTGCGCGTCAACACCCTTGAGGACGGCGAATACGGACAGACGCTGGCCGAACGGCTGGCGGCCGGCGCGAAGCTGCGCATCTATGATGAGCGCTTCTCTGGTGGCGATGTGCTGACACTCTACGCGCAGTCCGTCACATACACATGGAACGAGCCTTCTGAAAACAGCCCATATATCGTTCCTGACATTGAGGTAGTCCTGTCCGACAAGGTCATATCGCGACAGAGCCGGACAGACCTCATAGAGTCTTCCGTCGAGCAGATAAAGGCAAGTTATGCGCGCATTGAGGATGTAGAGCGCGTCGTGCGATCCGTGGCAGAACCGCTGTTCCTGAAGAAGACTGGCGAGGCTGATTCTTCCGACTCGCCGACGCAGTTCGCCAGCAAGGTCGCTTCTAAAGACTTCCGCCAGGGCGGCGTCGGTGGTCAAGGCTGGGGCTTCTATCGGGATAACTCGAAGGAGTATACGGCGCAACAGCAACAGCAAGCGCAGCCACAGACTCGCGCAATGCGTGTGCTCTCTGCAGAGACCACGGCAGAACAGGACAACAAAAAAGACTCCGTGCTCGAAGTCGACCGCGTCGTCGTAAGAAAGGAACTGCAGGTCAACTCGCTGGTTGTAAACCAGACCGAGTATCGAGGCGGCCGCGAAATCCAGTCTGCGGCCAAGATTGAATGCACGAAGGTCGTCCAGGACGCCACGACCGGCAAGTATGTATGCTACTTCGACCAGAAGCAGGGTTCCGTGAAGAACCTGTTCGTCGTCGGCGACTTTGCCTATAGCACCGAGTTCGCGCCGGACAATACGGTCGTAAAATATTACCGTAGGCGAGTCGATGCCGTCGATGTTGACCGAATTACCCTGTCCGACACGACAAAGGACGGATCCGGAATCCCTGCCGCCGGAGACATTATCATCCAGTACGGTCACGAATCCAACGCGGCGCGCCAGTTCGTCATCGTCCGCGATGTCATCGGCGGCGGATATGAGCGGATGATATCCGGCCTCAGCACGGTCAGCTCTAACGGCAAAGAGTATTTCTTTGCAGGACGGTACGCTGGGCAGTACTACGATAAGCCGCGCTGGTTTGTCGGCAACTCTGACGGCGAATACGCGGAGTACCTCAATGGCCAACTGAACATTAAGGGCCGACTGCAGGTTCTCGGTGAGAGCGGGTCGTATTCCGATTTGGGTTACCTCGCCGACGCGCTGCCAAAGAAGGGCGCTACGCTGGTGCAGGGCGGTCTTGTGCTGACATCGATGATCCAGCTTGGGCAGGTCGAGAATAACGCCTTTAAAGTTTATTCCGGCATCAACGGCAAGGCAGACGAGACGCTGGCCGACCCGACGAAAACCATCGCCGCGTGGTACGGCGGTGAGATGCTGGAGAAGTCCACATGGGACGCGATGAGCGCGGAGGATAAACTGGCGCATCAGTACGCGAAGACTGTATACAGGTTCGACGGGTCTGGATACTTGGCTGGCGGAAACATCCACTGGGACGAGAATGGCTACGGCGGCATCCCGGGCATCACCTGGAGCCGTCCGTCCGGTTCGCAGAACGATGTCATTACCATCGGTGCGAACGTGCAGCTTGAGTCGCTGACACAACAGGGTGCGACAGTTACGGAATTGGTTACGGCTGTCCGCACTTTCCCGAATACCTATGTCGACAAGACCAGCGCGCAGACGGTGTCCGGCGTAAAAACCTTCTCGAACGGATTTAAAGTTGGCGACGCGACATTTACCTGGGTGCCAGGCGAGAACGGTAACCCTGGACATCTCTATATTGACACGGCCGTTGTCACCGGCGGCGACCAGATCGTCGGCTCCGGCACTCCTGGAGGCGGCGGTGGGGGCGGCGGAAGAAGCTATCTCCACGAGTTGCTGGATGTCTATGGCAACCCCGGAAATGTCAAGCGCGACCCTTCTACTTGGGCTGACCCGAGTGTCCCGGAATACGCGCAGGCGGGAGATCTGCTGAAATTGACAAATATCTCCGGCGTGGGTGCTATGTGGACGGCGATCCCGCAGAGTCACATCGTTCCCGACCTGTCGTCCATCACGGCTCTTATACCATCCCAGGCGAGTCCGAGCAATCAGCTTGCGGACAAGGCGTTTGTCAATTCGTCGATCCAGACGGCCACGGCTACCTATCAGGGGAGCTATAACCTTGTGACCGACCTCGGACTGACTATCAGCGCAACGCAGGCCCAGATTGGTACTGCCCTCGCCTCGGCGATTACCGGGGAGGACAACAACGACTATGCCTTCGTGCAGATACCCACCGCCGACGCAACTCCCACCGAGATTGCAAGGACGGACCGTTACAAGTACAACGGCACTTCGTGGGTGTATGAGTACACGCTCAATAACTCCGGCTTCACGGCGGCCCAATGGAGCGCGATTAACTCCAACATCACCGCTGCGAAGGTGACGAGCTACGACACGATCGCCGGGTACTTTACCAACGGCCTGCTGCAATCGTCCCATGTGGGGGATTTGTCGGGGACTTATCTGCCGCTTTCCGCTGGCTCGACGAAGCCATTGATGGGGGATTTGTTTTTCGGGACACACAGCAATTCAATAGGGGCGATTAACGATGCTTATCTCTCGTTTGAGTCTTACGGAAATGAGATGTGTTTCGCGGGGGGCGATGACGCTACCCTTTATGTGAATTATCGCAAATCGCGGAATAATCACGCACCGACGACGTGGATATGGAACGCGGGTACGTCAAACTCATTCGCAACTTTTATTCTTGGACACGTGCGGGCGGGAAGTTATGTAGTAACTGGCGGCACTTCCGCGATGTTTCTAAAAGCGGACGGCTCGCTGGATAGTACATCCTACTATCATGCGGGAAATTCTAACAAAAACGATGTGGCGTGGTCTTGCTCGAACCTCGAAGCGTCCGGCGTCATCCACGCCTCCACGGGCATATACACGGAAGGCTACCTCTCCTGCGGCGGCACGGCAGCCCTTGGCGACTGGTGGTTTCAAGTTCAGACTGGTCGTGGTGCATATCATTTCATGTTTAATGCGAAAGAGGCAGACTATGGAGGAGTGTATATCAAACATACTTCCGACATCGGTGCCGGAGGTGCAGGAAACTATACGGCATCGCTTTATATCGAAGATGCGAGAGCAGATATTATATCCGGGTATTATCAGCCAACATTCTACATCAATCGTAGCGGTGCAACTCGTGTACCTGACTTGATGGGCATCGACGTTGGGGGCAGTCGAATCTTTACCATCAATAATAATGGTACTGTAGCAAGTGCAGGCGACCAAGTGATCACCTCCGATGCCACGAAGAAGCGCAACTGGCAACCTCTTTCCTACGGAGTGGAGGACATCGCCAAGTGTACCGCTGGGACTTTCGAGTGGATTGCTGACGGGAGGAAGTCTGCTGGCTCGAAGGCGCAGGACTGGAAGGAACTTGTGCCGGAATTAGTCCACGGGGAGGAAGGAAACATGACTCTCGCCTATGGACAGATAGCCCTGCTGAACACCGTCCTTCTTGCGAGGCACGAAACCGCGCAGGACAAGGAGATTCGGGAGCTTCGTGAGGCTCTTGGAAAGGCGAACGAAAAGATTAAAGGCTTGGAGAAAAGAGTTGAACAATTAAGAATGAATTAGATATGGGCTGGAGTAATCACGTCTTATCTTTCCCTTTTACGAAGATCGCCGCCAACGGGCAGGGCGACCTTCAGCTGGCGTTGCACACCGGGTCGTTGAGCCAGACGGCTATGATGACCGGGCAGGCTGGGATTATCAATATGTGGTCTATGCACAAGGGCTTCAAGGATAGCCACATTTTCGCCGATAGGTATGGAGATGCCAACTCTGCCCGGCTCGCTGCGCTTCGGGCGGCGAACTACGGAATGATTGCCCCGTATGAGATGAACTTCGCCAC
>Ga0310696_10000763_pt1 | contig 48009 bp, 33 predicted proteins | sample AusTroGonzalo_MG_4_FD_203885 | JGI IMG/M metagenome (GOLD analysis project Ga0310696, IMG submission 203885) | Bovine rumen microbial communities from tropical cattle in Woodstock, Queensland, Australia - Gonzalo_02 (v2) (version 2) | ecosystem: Host-associated > Mammals > Digestive system >...
GGCTGAAGCCCGGCGTTCATGGAGCCGCGGTCGAGCGAGCCGAAGTGGAACTCGCCGATGATCACGGGCTTGTCGACAATGTCGTCGGCGGGACGCGGCGCGATGGGCAGCTCGTCGTAGATATTGTAGCTCACCACGTCGCAATGCCTGGCCGCGGCGCGGATCGCGTCGGGGAAGCCCTTGCAGAAACGGCAGCCTAGGTAGAGACGGCCGGGCGCAACGGTTTCGATCGCTTTCTTGACGGTGCTGAAATACCGTTCGGCAATGTCGGCGGTGAACGCCCGGACATCGTCGCGCGTCGCATCCTTGAACGTGGCGTCCGGCCCGTGCGCCGCCTTGATGCGGCGCAGGTACTCGATTCGCGCGGGCTGGTCTTCGGGGGAGTCGGCCACCGACTTTGCCAAGTCTTCGCCGATGCCCTTCCAGCCGGTTCCCCAGTGCAGTTCGTTCTCGACGAACCAGCCGATGCACCAAGGATCGGTGCGAGACTTCTTCCTGACCGCCGTAGAGGCGCGCTTGATCACATTCGCCTCGAAGTCGGACGCATAGACGTCCGGGAACTTGCGCCAGACGCTCTTCATGTCGCCTGCGATCCTGCGAACGCCGTCGAGATTGAAATAGTCAAAGTACGGCGTGCGGCTCATGTGCATGATATCGGGGTCGGACCAGTTGCCCATCGACGTAAAGCCCCACGACCTCATGCGACGGTGCTGGCGCTCGTTGAACTTCGCCTTCCAGTCCGCGCCGTAGAGCCGTATCTGGTTCGCCATCGCGAAGTCGAACTGCGTCACCGAGCCCTTGCCCTGGTAGAAGCACCTGCTCTGCCACTTAAGCACGGCTGTTGACCAGCAGTCGGCGAACTGCGGATCGTCCTTGTCCGGCAGCCACGCGAAGAAGTTCTCGCGGTCCGTCACGGGCGTCTGGCACTGGAGCCTCACATAGCAGCATCCAAGCGAGAAGAAGATGTGCCCGTCGGGATCGACAAGCCACCAGCGTCCGTTCCACTTCTCGGTGCGGAACTTCCCAGTCGCCTTCAGCTGCGGACCCGCCCCCCAGCCGCCGAAGCGGTCCGCTCCCGGGATCGGCGACTCGGGATGGGCGGCAAGCTCCGCCTCCTCCGCCTTCGCCGCAGCCGTCATTTCCTCTAGCGAATGGGCCTTGCCCGGCCATTCCGCGTGGGCGAACTGGCCGAACTGGTCGACGAACGGGAAGAACGCGTCGTCGATATTCAACGTCATGCCAGGCCGCTCGCCATCGACCCACAGGCGCTTTACGTCGAACTGCGCCGGCGCTTCCTCGAACGTCCTGAAGATGATGATGGAAAGTATGCTGTCGCTTTTGTCGAGGTGGTCTGCGCGGAATTCCAGATCGTATCCGTTCACGCCGGGAAGACCCTTGCTTCCGGGCGCCACCGTATAGCTCTTGCGGTTGCAGGGTGCCTTGATGACCTTGCTCTCGCCCGGGCCGAGAGAGAACTTCGCATTGGCGAACCGCTTGGACGTGCCCTTGGCGATGCCGTGAGCGATGAAGTCCAGCGTCCGGTCGGTCCGGTTGGAGACTTCCGCGCACCAGACGTCGTAGCGGTTCAGCGCAAACGGCTCGGGGAAGACGAAGTTCACGCCGCTGAACTTGTGGCTGGCGGCCACATCGACAACAGCAGTGCTACCCTCGACGCGCACTTTCGCGCCGTCGTATCCCTCTGGCTTTGTACCCTTGTCCGCCGCAGGGAAAAGTACCTGCGTGACGGCTAAGACAACCGCAAGTGTATTCATGCCGCTTACTTTATGAGAATGACAGACCCGCCGACTTCCTTGGCGACGACCGCAAACCAGCCGAGGTTAGCCGACGCAACAGAGGTCTTTGCAAGAACGCCGCCGATGCGGTAGTTGTTCGCCGCCGCTTCCTCGGCAGGATAGGAGGCTAACTTTTTCCACTTAGTGCCATCATACTGATACAGACCGATTACAAAGTTGCGCGAAGTATTTCCCTGCGCATTCATGAGTTCGTCAAGCCGCCACTGGTCATAGCGGATGAGCGTATCGGCAGTGGCAAAGCTGGAGGTCTTGCCACCGCAATTACCCCTCCAGACACCAAGCCGACGGTTCTTGGCATCGTCCTCAACGAGTCCAGCGGGAATGTCGGTACGATCGGGAGCGTACAGCTCGACAGTGAATTTACGATGCGTTGTAATTTCGGCGTCGTTGTTGTCCTTGAGAAGAATCCGCATCGAGTTGACGAACTTCGGAGCCACATCATAATTAAGTCGGGCATAGTCACCGACGAAGCGCACGAGCTCAGCGTCGCGATTCGGATAAATGAGTCGACCCTTATTGATCGCGTACCAACCGTTTGTGCCAGAACTGTTAAGCTTGGTACGACCATCGCCGATTGACCCGCCAAGGCGCGCAAAGGTTCCAAAGTCAAGGTCACGCTCCACACCCTCGCCATCTGCAGTGACCGAACCACCGCGAAGATCGAGACGGCTCCAGAGTGTTCTGGCTGAGTCCCCTTGGTTGGTGATGCAGCCATAGCCGACAAAACGGCTGGTACAAGCCACGTTGTTGTTGTCGTTGGTGCTTCCGAGAACAAGAGCACCACGAATGCCGAGGCCGATCGTGCCGCCACGCAAGCGAATCGTCGCGTCTCCAGACCTCATAGAGTCTCGGGCGACGTTGATCCTGTTGGTTTCCCATGCGTTGTCGCGAAGCCAGAGACTGGCATTGTCCGCAATCTCCAGCTCCGCACGGGTGTACAAATTGGAACCAACGTACATATCCCCGATGTCGCAGACCTTGGCATTGCCCGAGAGCTTCATCCTTGTCGTGCCAACATTGGCGCTGTTGTCAGTATAACCGGCATTCAAGACAAGCATATTGACGTTCGAGACAACTGCGGTGTCATACACCTCGAACGAGTTGTCAGTCATGCCGTTGCCGAGCATTAACAACGAAAGATCGCTTAGCTTCGCGTTGTCGTAAAGCGCAATCCTCGCCGTTGCATTTCTGTTTATGGCAGCGGTGAGTGCCTTGCCCCCGCGAGAAAGCGAAGCATTGTTCGTAATTACGAGTTCGCCGATTGAATGGCTAGAATTGTTCCAATCGTTTCGCGCCAATCCAAACGAACCGCCGGTGAAAACCGTCTCTGTGTCCCCGGCAAGCTCAAGATAACCTTTGCCGAGATATCCTACATACACGGAATCTACAAAGGATAGATTCCCGGCTGAATGACGCAGATATCCCTCGGAATAGTCTTCGCGGGCAATTAGACATTGGGCCCCCATGGTCAGGTTGCCGGTGTTCTCTACCCTTCCAACGGTGTTCGTACGATAACCGATCAGCGCATCTCCGGCCACAGAAAGTGTTCCCGAATTCGTAATGACCGAAACGATATCGCCTTGTTCAACCACATTCGTCCAGACACCAAGTTGAAGTTTCCCTGCAATGCTCACAGTGCCTTTGTTGTCCAGCAGGGATGTTCCACCCCTCTGATGTCCCATATACAAATAGGAAGCCGTTGTAAAGCTCGAATCGGAATCCGCGATAATAAGCTTGGCGTCGAAGACATGTCGTTGAGAACTGCTCGAGCTTTCGTTGTTATAGCCGATATACGTAGCGGTCTTGGCTTCAAACGTTCCTCCGTTCTGCACGGTCAAGACGCCTGGGCTTTTCTGACCAACGTATGCAAGGCCATAAGTCGTCAACGATCCTCCGTCTATTATCAAGATCATCGGTTTCGCATTTGATGAACCATTCGCAATTTTTAAGAACTTGGTGGTTGCGGCAGTGGCGGAGTCTATGTAAAGTGGAACATTTCTAAGATTCTGGTGAGTCATCCATGTATCGTCGTCTTTCGTCGGCAGACTGTTACGAAGCGTATCACCACCATACCAGTACGACGGCGTATTCCAGTTGTAGGAAGTCGCCGTAGCCTGCGGCTTGAACTCAAATGTCACAGCCGAAGCGCTCATCGCCGCCGCGAAGACCACAAACACACTCAGGATCGATTTCATTTTCATGACCTTTCCCATCTTTTCCTTGTTTTATTTACAAAAACACCACAAGCTTGAACGAGCTTCAAGCTCATCTGCAAGAATTATAACACAGTACTGCCGCAATGACAATGCGAAATGCGCAAAAATTATCGTGCGAGATGCGCAAGACGGTATTCGCGCAACGACAGACTCGTCGTCATGCGAAACGCGCGCCGCAGGGATGACGGATCTTCGTATCCGCATCTGGCGTAGATCATGTCTATCGGCACGGAAGGATCCGCCAGCAACGCCTTCGCCGTCTCTATACGCACGGATGTTATCTCCTCCCCGATAGAACGCCCCGTAAAATCGCGAAACCGCACCTCCGCCGACCGCCGGCTACCGCCGACGAGCTTCAGCACCTCCGCCGGAGAAATCCCACGGCAGGCGTTGAGCCTCACATATTCTACGGCATCGCGAATGGCGGCATACCCCTGCTTGAAAACACGCGTTGAATTGCGCCGCACAACCCTCTGGCAGCCGTAGCGGACGACCTCTGGCCGCCGCGACGGACGCTTCATGATCTTGTCTAAAAGCTCGGCGGCCTTGTATCCACACCCCTCGAAGTCCGGTCTGACGCTCGTGAGCGTCGGCTCCGCGTTCTCGCAGATGGTCTCGTCGTCGTCGACGCCGATGACGGCGATGGACTCGGGAACGGCGATGTTTTCAATGCGGCACGCACTCAAGACCATCTCGGCCACTCTGTCGTTCGCCGCAAAGATTCCGCATGGACGCGGAAGCGACGCTATCCACGAATCAAGTCCGCCATAGAAGGCGTCTTTCCTGCCACGGTTTTCCACGCCTTCGAGGAAAACATGTCCCTTTTTCCCTGCCTTTGCGATGCGCGTTTCGAATATCTTGCGCCGCAACTCCGCCCATTCGGTCTGCTCCATGAAGCCGACGTATGCGTAATTGCCGTAGCCGAGCGACAGCAGCTCGTCCATCGCCAGCCTTGCACATTCCGCAGCGTCGTTTTCGACACCAGAATAGGGGCGGGTCATGTTCGCCCGGCTGGCGTCGATAAACACCGTCGGCAGGTCGCCAAACACATCCTGCTTCCAGCCGATCCTATCCAGGAACGGGCCGTCCACGATGCAGCCGTCCGCGCGCCAGCCCTCGATGGCCTGCCGGGGCGACGGCGCGTTCCTGCCGCACTCGATCATCCTCACTCGCCAGCCGGCGTTTTTCGCATACTGGTATATCCCGTTGGTGGAACGTGAACTCAGCCTCCAGAGACGCCTGAAGAAAAGAACCGTCTTCATGGAGCCACAGCGGCGGAGATGATGTCCTCGTGGGCCTTCTTCAGCGCCTCTGCGTCGTATTTAAGCACCTTGCGGTCGTAGGTCATCAGCCCGTTGACCTCGTTCTCCACGTCCGTTGTCTGCGTATAGACGCTTCCTGCCAGGCCCTTCGCGGCGAGTTCCTTCACCTGGTCCATCAATCCGAGATAGGTCTTGTGGAGGCCTTCCCGCGTGGCGGTGTCCTCCATGCCCTTATAGCCCCATATCTTGCGCTCGCTCTGCCACACGTGGTTGGAGACTGCATGTCCAAGGCCGCCGAACTCGCCGAGGAAGGTGGCGCGGCGGTCGTTCACCGCGAACATGGCGGGGCCGCGGTAGAGATGCATGTCGACCGTATCCGCCGCCTCGCACACGCCGGCGGGCTTGTGCTTTGTCTCGACGCGCGTCTCCCATTTCCACCCCTGTGGTATGAGATGGCCGCCTTCCCAGTCCCAGCAGCCGGAAGGTCCGCTGACGACGCGCGTGCGGTCGTAGCGGCGAACGAAGTCCAGCATCGCATGCGTCAGGTACTCGCCCGGCTGACCCCAGCCCTCGTTGTAGGGTATCCACGCCACGATGCAGGGCACCTTTCCGAGGTTGTCCATCATCGCCTTCATCTCGTAGCGCTGGAAGCCGTAGCACTTCACGATATCCGGTTCCATCGGCGAACGCCATGTGGCGGTGCAGCAGGGAAGGTCCTGCATGACGAGAATGCCGATCGTGTCGCAGAGATGGTAGTAGCGCCGCGGTTCCACCTTGATGTGCTTGCGCATCATGTTGAAGCCGCACTTCTTGAGCGTCTCGATGTCGAAACGCATCGCATCGTCGGAAGGCGGCGTCAGGAATCCGTCGGGCCACCAGCCCTGGTCGAGCGTGCCGATCGGATAGTATGCCTTGTTGTTCAGGTGGAAGCGGAGGATTCCCTTCGCGTCCTTCTTCACCTCGAACTTGCGCATCCCGAAGTAGCCTGCGATGCGGTCGGAGCCGTAGTCGGCCGTGAAATCGTAGAGGCTGGGCGATTCGGGGCTCCAGAGCTGCACCGGAGCGGGAAGCGCGACCGTGCATTCGCCGTCAAGCCCGAAAGTGCCGCGCGCGACGGCTTCGCCCGCGCGCGTGATGCAGACGCGCCCGTCCAGGCCCAGCCTGGCCGTCTTCAGCGACGCCTCGGAAAGCTTGAACTTGAACTTGACCGTGCCATTGTCGATGTCGGGCGTGACGGAATAGTCGACGATGTGGACGTCCGGCACCTCTTCCATCCACACGGTCTGCCAGATTCCGCTCACGCGCGTATAGTGGCATCCGAACGGCTTGCGCTCCTGCTTTCCGCGGGACTGTATGAAGCCGTCGGTCGGATCCCACACGCAAACCGTAAGCTCGTTTTCGCCTTCCTTCACGTAGTCGGTGATGTCGAGCGTAAACGGCTCCTGCGCGCCGGCGTGCGGGACGTCCGTCACTTCGTCGTGCCCGATGTACACCTGGGCGCGGAAGTCAACGCCGTCGAAGTGCAGTAGCGTGCGGAAGCCATTCTTCGGATGCACCGTGATCTTGCGAGTATACCAGAGGAAGTCTTCCGCCTCGAGGAACTTCCCCACGCCCGACAAAGGCGTCTCCAGCGCATACGGAACGCGTATCTTGCCGTCCCATTTCTCGGGGCGCCCCGTGGTGTTCGTTACGGACGTGACGGCGTAGTCCCAGTCGCCGTTCAGGCAGGTCCAGCTCTTGCGGACCATCTGCGGACGCGGATACTCGCGCCAGGCGTTGTCGCTCGTTACCTTCTCGCCCCATTCCGTCATCATCGGCGTGGCCGCCCATGCCGCACAGGGAATCATCCAAAATGCCTTCATCAGTTTTTTCATGTCGTTTTCCTTTCTTTTTCTTTCGCAAGCTCGCAAGCTCACCACTTTGCCACGATGAACGAATAAGGCGGCAGGGAGGTCGGCAGCTCGCATTCCTCCCATGTGCGCGATCCGTCAGTGATGCGGCACCACGACACCTTGCGTCCGCCGAGGTCAAGCGCAAATGGAACTTCCCTGTTCCTGAAGTTCACCACCATCGCCGCGACGCCTTCCGCGCCCTTCGCCGCCGCAACCCATACGTCCGGATCGTCGGATTCCGCCGCAACCGCCGTCCCCGCCTTGCGCAGCTCGTTGAACGCCATAAAGGCATAGTACGCCTTGTGTGGCTTGTACGTGAGCGGATTGAAAAGCGGACTGTAGTTCCCGATGCCGCACCGCGCATCGTAGATGGCCGCCGAATCGACAGGACCGTTCTGGAAGCCGACCAGCACCGCCGCAATCTCGGACGCCTGCTGCGCCGTGCCGAGCTTGTCGTGGTTCGGCGACGGCAGCCACTCGTCAAAGCACGTCTCAAGGCCCTTGAACCCAGCCTCGTCCAGCGTCTTGCGCACATATTCCGCCTGCTCTATCATCGGCTTCACCCATGAATAGCTGTGATACGAGAAATAGTCTATCGGGCAATTATGCTCTTTGATGTACTTGAGGAAGGCGTGGAAGCAGTCGAACTGGAACTTCGCGCGGGGGTTCTTGTCCTTGCGGTTGATCCAGGTGACGCCGCAGCTCGCGAAGCCACCGATCTTGAGGTGCGGGAACTTCGCCTTCAGATGCTTGGAGGAGACGTCGTACAGGCGGCAGTACTCCTCGAACGTGCCGTGCCACATCTCGTTCTTCTCGATGGTCTCCCAGTTCTCCGGCTCGTTCCATATCTCCCAGTAGGTGATCTTGTACTTGAAGCCGTCCGCCCATCCCTCCGTGTAGTGGCGGATTACATGCTCGCAGATGCGCGCCCACTTCGCGAAGTCCTTGGGAGGATCGATGCGGTAGCGCCTGAACGTTGCGTAGTTCTCAATCGTCACGCCCAGGCGGAAGAACGGCTCCACGCCGTTCTCGACGAGCGCGGAGACGAGCCGGTCCGTGAAGACGAAGTCGTAGTTCTTCGGGTCGGTCTCGTCCGCGTCGAAGTCGCGGAAGAGGTTCGGGATGTCAACGAACACGTTGCGAGCGAACATCCCGCCCACGTCATGCAGGCGCGAGAACGGGATTCCTGCTTCCTTCAGGTACTTGAACATCGGGAACTGCCTGTAACCGAGCATGGGCGGCTGCCCGACCCCATTCACCGGCTTGACGATGCCGATTTCCCTAGAAGGATCGACTTTCACTTCGACGGCAGGGCACACATGCGCGACGCCCATCACGACAGCGGCCAACGCCAGGCATGCAAAACCAACATTACGAGTCTCTTTCAGCATATCCGCTTCTCCTTTAATTTAAGGAGCATTCTACCATAAACTACGACCGAAGCGCAAGCACCATTCACGTCGGCACGCGCGGGCGACAGCTCCCATTGGATGTCATACCGCACTGGGTTCTGCAATCCTGCCTTATCATCGGGTTAGAAGCCAAGGAACCAGTCGATGGGAATCTTGACGATGCGGGTATGCCCAAGTTCTCTGTAGGCACAGTAGCCCAGCAGCACAGTGCCGTCGTCAAGCGGCTGGATGGCTATGTAGCAGAAATGGCCGGCCGGATCAGCCTCTATCGCCTTCGCAGCGCGCCACGTAAGGCCGTCGTCACTCGACAGCGCGGCGGAAAGCGGCGTGCGCTTGCCATCCCACGAATTCTTCCGCTTGAGGTCGAATCGCGATTCGTGGTTGTTCCAGATCGCAAGCAGTTCGCCAGTCGGCAGGCGCTTTATGGACGCCGGCGACGTCGGCGAGCGCAGCCACGACGGCTGCGGCGCGGACCACGTCTCGCCCCTGTCCGTCGAACGGCTCATGAACTGGCAGCCGGCGTTGGTGCGTATCCAGAGTAGAACGCTGCCGTCCTTCAGCTCGACGACGCCAGGCTCCTGCGCGGCATACTTTTTCCCGCTCGGCGAAACAATGCGCAGCACGGACTTACCTCGCCGCCATGTCTTCCCGTTGTCGTCGCTCGAATACGTCATAACGGCGCCAATGTGGTCGAACTTTCCGCCGTTGAAGCCGTGCAGGGCCACGGCGAACAGAAGCCGTCCGTCACCAAGCTGTATCACGCGGTCGTTGTTGAGCACATAGTATCCGACCTCGTCGGTAATGCACGTCACTGGCTCGGACCACGTCTTGCCCTCGTCAAACGAGCGCCGCATGACGGGGCGGCAATCTCTGGTGCTTTCCTTGAGAAGGTAGAAAAGCGCGATCTCGCCGCTCTTGAGGCGAAGGAGGCTCACGCTCATCACGTTCATGCCGCCGTGGTTCTTTACGATGATCTCGTCCTTGTCCGTCCATGTAGCGCCGTTGTCGGACGAATAGCGAGCCGCAATGTCGGCCGTGGCGTGGTCGGACCTTGACGTTCCATAGTAGCGCGAATAGGCGAACATGATCCGCCCGTCATTTAGCTGCACGAACGCCCCTTCGCTGTTGCGCGGGTTGTCAGGCCCGGGCGGAAGCTCCAGGGCGACCCTGACGCCCTGCTCCGGATCGGCGAAAGCAATTGCGGCAACACCGAGAACGACAGCAAGCAGGACTTTCCTCATGGCTACTTCTCCTCAAGAAACGACTTTATCGCGGCGCAGACATCCGGCCGGTAGTTTCCGTAGTCGACGCACTCTAGGACTACGCCGCGCGCGCCGACGGACTTCGCGAGGCGCAAAAGCCGCGTCGCGGCCTCCGCCTCTGAGATTTTCGCGAGCTTCGCGTACTCGCCGATGCCGCACTTCTCGAAATTGTACGACGCAAGCGGAAAGTATATCTCAGCCTTGCCGCGGTTCGCCATGACGTTGCGGTAGATGCGCTCGGTGGAGCCAAAGGGATCCTTCGGATCGTACGATACGCTCATTACGCAGACGGCGTCGAACACCCCCTCCTTCGCGAGATGCCGCCACTCAAAGCCGCTGAACCGACTGCGGAGCGATGCGTCGTCCTTGTCGTCGATGCCGACGAATCCGCCTATAAACTCCACTCCGGCGGCACGGCACTTCGCGGAGAACTTGCGGAGGTAGTCGTCGAAATGGGCGCCGACCATTTTCTGCCAGCGCGGGTCGGAAGGCTCCGGAACCGGTTCGTCGCCGTAGAGGCGCTTCCATTCCACGAGCGCGGGTGCGGTGTATTCGCGCGCGTACGACCATGCGCCGTTTCGCCAGAAGTCCAGCATGATCTTCTGCGGCTTCATGGCAAGACGCTCGTCAACCATCTTCAGCTTGTGCTCGACTACCTCGGGATACATGATGGAACACGTGCCCATCCACGGATCGCCGCCGCGCGTGCAGCTCCAGTATTTGGGATGCGCAAGCGTCCAGTTGGACGAAAGGGGCGAGTACCAGTGGTTCTCTTCTATCGTCGTGTGTATGCCAAAGCCGAGCCCGCGCCTGCGACACTCTTCCCGCACGACCGGGAATTCGTCGCCACGCGGCGATTCAAGGCGAAGGTAGCCGTATATGTCCTCGCTGGGCAGGCGCTTCTTGTCGAAAGGCGCTTCGGAGACATGCCACATCTCGCACTCGCTTGGATAACGCATCCTGCCGCCGCCCTTGTCGCGCCACCAGATGTCGTTCGAATGCGTGAGCAATACGTGCTCGAGCGTCTGCACCGTGCCAGTGACGGTTTCGATGTCGTAGTTCTTCGCAAAGTCGAGCGAGTCAACGAGAGCGACGACCTGAAAAGAGTTAGGCGTGGGTGAGTTGGGAGTGGGTGAGTTTGTGGATTGAGAGGCAAGGCTTTGGCAACAAGCCAACATCAAGACGGACGCCAACACCCCATTTTTCATTTTCCATTTTCCATTTTTCATTTGAACAGATCCTCCCTCCTCTTGAACTTCGGAACGTCGCTTGGCCAGCCGACGCCAACTTCCGCCTTGACGACGGACTCGCCCGGCTTTAGTCCGCGCCCGACGATGAACCTGCGCAGGTTCTTCAACGACAGCACCTTCGCCCTGGGCACGTTGACAACGGGCACCGAGCCGTCTATGGACAGCATAAGCCCGCTCTGCGTCCTGATGCCGGTAAACGTGTATTCGCGAGCCTCTTTGTAGCCATTGTTCCTTACGTCAAGATACCTTCCGCCTAGATCGCGCGTTGAGAACCACGCGGCATAGCTCGCGAAAATCTGAAACGCGAATTCGTGCTCCTTGTATTCGCCGATCAACAGCTGGCGAAGGTCCTTTGTTCCGTCCAGCTTCGCCTTCACGCGCACGAAGAACGTGCTGTCGTCGCCAAACGCGAACTGCGGTCCAGACGCCGCGATGCCGGTTTCCTTGTAGACATTCTCGGTCGACCACAGCACCCGTTCAGGCTCGTCGTCGTCGCGAGATTCCTGCATTGTCTCGTTCGGCATGTCGTTCGCGCCGAAGGGACGGACGTAGACCGTTCCATCCCGGTCGTAGGCGATGGACTTGCCATCCGGCGAAAAGCAGGGGTTCTCGCCCGTGGCAAGCCGGCGCACCTTTCCCGTCGTGACGTCTTCGACCCACACGCCCCAGCCGGGATCGTCCTTGCGGAATCCGGTGAAACAGATAATGGTGCCGCCTGGATGCCAGCGCGGGGCAAGCGCACTTAGCCCGCGCGGCGAAACGGGGCACCACTCCCGGCGGTCGAACTTTCCGATGCGCGTGCCGAAGATGCGCCACTTGTCGAAGAAGTTTTCGAGATGTCCCCACACAAGCATCGTTCCGTCCGGCGAAATCGCAGGCTGCGCAAAACCGGAATTGTTGCCGTTCGGCGAATCCATGAGAATGCGCGGCTCGCCACCGCCCTGAAGGTCGATTTCGGCAATGCGAGTCGACGCCGCCTTGCTGTAGGCGTAGCTTTCGGATGTAACGCCGCGCGTCGTCGCGAAATACGCCTTCTTGCCGTCGGAAGAGACCGAAGGCGTGTAGTCTCGGCAACGCCCGGTGGTGATGTCGCGCCTTGTTCCGTTCTCGAAAAGGCGGAGGCCGTAGCCGCTCCTGGAGCCGCCCTTCCACGCCTCGTAGGCCGTTTCCGTGTCGTTGCCCCACATGTAGAGAAGTCCGCCCGACGGCGTCCATTCGGGATACGCCGCGTTGCCCGGACCGTTCTCGACCCAAAGTTCAGCACCACCATCGACGCCAACGATTCCGATCTTGAACAAACCGTCCTCATAGCGTTGGAACGCAATTGTCTTGCCGTCCGGCGAGAACGCAGGATTGTACCCCTGCGTCACTGCGCGTTCGCCTTCCTGCGAATTCACGCAGCCAACCAGCACGGCCGCAGCCAACGCGCCAACGGCTCCTCGCACCATCTGACTTTTCCGTTTCATGTTCACTCCCCAAACTGTATCTCTACCTTGGTCACGCGCGGCGTCGAAAGCGAGAGCGTAGCCCCCAGCTCAAGCCTGTACTGGAGATAGCCGCCCTTCCTGACTTTCAGACCCGCCGCCTCTCGCCACTCGGCTTTTTCAAGCGCATCCCTGGTGGATGCGGAACGGGCAAGCAACTTCACCCACGTCTTCGGCGGGCAGTCGGCCACGACCTCCGAGCCTTTCACCACGATGTCGCGGTCGGCGTGGTACGGCTCGGAATAGTAGTATTCCTCCGGTCCGCGCGTAAGCAGGTTGCCGGGCTCTATCGCGCTCATGCCGTGCGGTCCGCAGGTCGGGAGCTTCGTCGTGCGGCTCGGCAGGAAACCTTCCGCGCCGTTCCACCACACTTCGGAATCGCCCGTGTGGTCGCCGAACACCTTGTGGTTCGCGACGGCGAGGTCGACGCGCCCGTCCTCGTTGAAGTCCGCGGCGATGCAGCCCGAGACGGAGTGCGTGACGAGATCCTGCCGGTCCATGCCGCCGAAACGCCCGTTCCTGTTCCAGTATATGAAAGAGTTGACGTCGCGGTCCACCTCGCTCTGGTAGCTGCCGGAGAAGATGTCGAGCCAGCCGTCGCCGTTGAAGTCGCCTACGCACATGTTGCTCGCCGCGTCCGCGCGCAGGATGCACTTGCGGCTTTCGGATATGCCGTCGGGCCCGTTCCAGTAGACGTTGACGAACGAGCCGTGCGGACGGTTGTCAGGCACCTTGCCGGACGCCCAGATCGTATGCCCTCCGAAGAGGAGGTCGGGGTAGCCGTTCTTGTCGAGGTCGGCAGTACGCACGCCGGAGGCCATGTATGCGGCCAACTCCTGCTTGCGCGAAGGATCGAATCCGTCCGGCCCGCCGAAGAGCACGCACGAACGTTCCTTGATTATTGGAACGGCCACGTCAAGCCACCCGTCTCCGTTGACGTCTACCGCGACCACCCAGCGCATGCGCCCGCCCTCCATGCGCTTGAGGCGCTTTACGCCGGGCTTCAAGTCCTCGTCGGACGGAGGGAACAGGATGCAGTCCTTCGTGCGCTTGAGCCCGTCCGGCCCGCCCTCGAACATCGCAAGCCCGTTCCAGTGGTCGCACACGGTGAACACGTCGAGATATCCGTCGCGGTTGAAGTCCGCCACCATGGCGCCCCAGCCAATGTCCGTCTTGAGCGTGTACGACTTCGACGGGTCGAACCCGTTGGGGCCGAAGTGGTGAACGTTGTGCCCCGGGTCGAACTGCAGCGAGTTCTCGGAGTTGTTGCAGACTACCAGCTCCACCCAGCCATCGTCATCAAGATCGGCGGAAACGGAATCGACCGCGCACCAGCTGGGCACCGGCGTCATGTCGTTTGCGTCGTAGCCGGTGCTGCGCCCCCAATAGACGTACGACTTGTCGTAGCCGTTGGCGCGCCGCGAGAAGTGGTTGACGAGCGCGACGCACGGCTCGCCGCGCGCGTTCCTGAACAGCCTTGCGCGGCGAGTGTCCTCGCCCTCGAAACGCTTCGGCTCGGGATTGAACTTGCCGCCCTCGAACGAGAAGAGCAGCGAATCGCTTGTGTACAGGCCGTCCCGGTCGCGGAACATGTTGTCCGAGGCGCACTGCCCGAAAAGGAGCATGCCGCCCATTGCATCCACCGAACAGGCGGAGTCCGTCAGCACCGAGATCCTGTCACCCTCCTTGAATCCGTCCGCCGAGTTGAGCCATATAAAACTGTCACGCTTGGCGGCGACGGCAATGTCGACAAACCCGTCAGAGTTGAAGTCGCCCGTCGTCGCCGACAGGCCCATCTTCGCAGGAATCTCCAGTGCACGCGAGACGTTCCGAGACTTGTCCGCCGTGAAGAAGACGAACTTTCTGCCGGTCGATAGCGTAAAGCACTTCCGCCCGTTCCAATCAACAGCCTCAAGCAGGCGCGGCGCGGGCATCTTGTCCTCAAGCTCTGCAGCAAACCCCTTCTCGGTTTCATCGGCCATTGTCTCTGATGCCGGCACCGCAGGAACTTCCGTCCTGCACTCGACGTCTAGTCCGGTCTCGCCACCCCAGAATATCGTCGTCGCGGTCGAGGTCTCCATTCGGCATGCGAGGTCGTCAAAGCCGTCGCCGTCGAAATCCCCTGCGGCCACAAGCTCGGCCTCCGTCTTGAGGTCAACGAACTTCGTCCACTCGAAGCCAAGTTCGCTCTGCGAGTAAACGCGCACGACACCGTACTTCGGCATGGCGAAGACAAGCGCTGGACGTCTCGAGCCGTCGAAGCGTCCGCAGCAGCAGTCGACTGCCTGCGGGGACTGAAGTCGGATATGGTAATTCTCGTCGTAGCTTCCGTCTGGCTGCCCGTAGTAGACGTCGGCCGCCGTGAACGGGACGAGCAGGTTCACGAACCCAGCAACGACGACATCCTGAATCCCGTCGCCGTTCAGGTCTGCGACGAGTCCGCTCCTGGAGCCCTGGGCCGGCAACGTGGCGACGCGCTTGCCGTCTAGCGAATAGACGTAGCTCGGCGCAGACTCGTGGTGGTTCTGGCAGTTGGCGAACACGAGGTCGAAGTATCCGTTCTTGTCAAAGTCGTACTGGTAGATGCGCTGCAAGATGCCAGCCTTCGAGACGTAGATGTTCTGCCCTGCGTTGCCGAACGTGCCGCGCCTGAAGGCGTCGAAGCCCTCTGTCACCCACGCCTTGCGAGGCGGATCGGAGACGACGGGCTTCTCGCGTTGCATGACCTGGAACGCAATGCCGTTCGGGTCGCGCAAAGTGACGCCCTTGAGGCCTGGAACCTCGTCCTTGGCGACTTCCGTCGCACCCGCCGCGACAAGACGCTTCACATCCGCATCGACATCGTCGGAGAACAGCCCGAAGTGAAGCTGAAGGATCGACATGCTGCGGTAGTCCGGAGCCTTGCGTCCCTCGGACGGTGCGTACAGCTCAAACGCGACGCGCCCGGACTCGTCTTCGATGAACGTCGAGCCGCCGGGACGCGAAAGCGTCACCTTGAAGCCAAGGTTCTCCGTCCACCACTTCACCATGGAAGCGGGGTTTTCTATTTCCAGCGCAATATGCTCTATCGACGCCGCCGACGCGGCAAGGGAACCAATCGCCGCAAGCAATGTCCCGGCGGCAAGAGAAACGATTTTAAACTTTTTCATGACATGAATTATACCATAAAACCCGCGCCAGAATGTTTTGCATATTGTTTTCACAAGAATCAAAACGCCTGCATCCAGCTGTCGACAAGATCGCAGCGCCGCCGACGCGAGGCGAAAGAAAATCCCCCGCCGGAGGGCGGGGGATTGCGCCGCTGGCAAGATGACATCAAGCGGCTTGTGAGGCCTAGACCACCACAGCACTATGCCTACTGCCCAATGGGTCTTTGTCGGTTATGGAGCCATCTGGAAGCTGCCAGACTATCTTGCCGTTGATGCAATAGACATTGGGTATGCCTTTGCGCCGATTCTCTTCCTGCGCAAGCCGTACAGCGGTATTGCCGAGGCGCGTCAACTTTTCAACTATTTCTGGCATAGCCCCTCCGTAAACGCTTCATATCGTTCCTTCGATATGATGTTAGTGTCGCCATTTCCATGCGCCACAAGGGAAAAGTCCGTTCCGCCATTGTAATACAATCCGGGCTTAATTCTTTTGCTATATCGTCAGGATTGACATATACAAGACCCTCTGACGGCAACAGCACCTTTGATATAGTGCTTTTGCCACTTCCATTGGCTCCTGCCAAAATATAGAGTCTTGGTTTTATTGTCTGCCTCTCCTTCTGATGCCGCATATTATACCAAAAGGCTGTAGCGCAAACAACGCGGAAAACTTTTCGCCAAACCGCCGCTGAGAGGCGAAAGAAAATCCCCCGCCGAATGACGAGAATCGCCGCTACCGTTCGTAGTGTGTTATGACAATCTCGTCAGTGGAGATGGGGCGAAGGCATAAATGATACACACGACATAGTATTACCGAAATGAGACATGCACAGAGAAATCGTAAAGCGTCATGTCGTCCGGCGCGATGACTTCCACCATGTTCTCGCCCTTTGCGAAACATGCATCGTCAACTATGAACGTGGCTACGCCGTCCTTCTGGACGCCGCCCGCGAGCGCCTTCCCGCGAACCTTCACGACAGGGGGGACTGTCCCCTTCAGGTCCGTCAACACGAACACCTCTACCTTGGCGCTCTTCCCCTTCCGCTTCGCCGCCGCCAGGTTGTCGCCGAAGACGAACTCGAACGGGCGCCCCGCGCCCTTCGCGAGCTTCACCGGCCACGCCGGGTTGACGCCTGTCGTCTTCCAGTAGTCCCTGCCGCCGACGAGAAAGTACTCCGGCAGATATCCGCCGCCGCCAACATACGTCGCAAAATACGTCTTGTCTATGCCGTCAAGCCTGCGGATGTCGTGCTTCATTATGTACCGCTGGTCGTCGTGCTTGAAGTACTCGATGTTGAAGAGGTTAACGCCGTCCATTCCGCTTGCCATCGCGGCGGCGATGCGGGCGAGCCAGCACTCCTTGTCGTTGCGACCTGGAAGCATCTTCCCCTTCTGCCGCCTGACCATCTGGTTGATTCGAGTCTCGTCAAGCGAGGCGTAGCACTTCACGCCGTAGCTGTGAACCCTCTTCGCCGTCTCCCGCCAGGGATTGAGCTGAAAATAGCCGCCCACCACCAGGAAGTCGAGCGCCTTTTCGCGAAGCCATGCGTCGAGGTCGATGCCGATCGCACGGCAGTATTCGAAAGAGTCGGGCACACGGGCGCAGAGGACGAACGGTCTCCCCCTCCTGCGCCCAACTTCCTCGGCCATCGCGCGGAAGTCCTTCATGAGCTGCGTCATCGTGGCAAGTTCCTCCTTCGTGGCGTGTCCGCCCATGGCGACGGTACGGAACAGTTGCGGGTGGCGGAAGAAGTCGAACTCGATTCCGTCGAGGTCGTAGTTCTCCATGTATCCGCGCATGTACTTCTTCACGAACGCGCGCACCTTCTCCTGCGCGAAGTCCGCCGCATTCGATCCGCAACACTTGGTTTTGCGTCCGTGCCCGACCATGATCTCTGGGTTGTTTTTCTTGAAAGGCGAGAGCATGATGTGGGGATGCCCGTTGTCATGGTTGTCGTTGAAGCGGAGCGATAGGAATATCTCCTTCTTGTTGCGGCGGGCGAAGTCGGTCGCCAGATCCATCGCGTCCTTGCCCAACGCGGCGAACTCGTTGACGGCGTTGCGCCACGGCTCGTTCGCCTCCGCGAACCGGTTTGTGTTCACGGCGCCGCCCGTGCGCAGCGCGGTGAAATAGCCGAAGCCCATCGTGCCGGAATAGCCTATCACGTCCGCCCGCGTGTTCTCCGTCGCCTCAAGGAACACAAGCTCGAAGTTCCGCACCGACGCGGGCTGCTTCGCAAGGTCGGCTCGTCCATACGGATAGTGCGTCATGTCGCAGCCGTCGTCGTCCCAGATGATTAGCCGCTCGCGGTTCACCGCCTCGCGCTTCAGCTTCTCGAACGAGTCCGCCGCACATGCATTCGCAGTCGCGACCAGCGCCGCACATGCCAAAACCAGGTGTTTCATTTGCATCGTCTTATCTCCTTGTCTTTCTCTCTCATCGTTACTCTATGCATCATGGCTAAAGAGTTACTCAACAATCAGAAGCATCCCCGGCGGCGGGACATATGGATACCAGACACCGCTCGTGTAGCGCAGATAGTCAACATCTATGGTTCCGCCATAACCGCCACCGATTGCGCCGAAGAGAAAACGGTTGTCTTTTCCTCCGCTCATTCCGTCCGTCAGCGAGTCCGACACGAGATTGCCATCGCAATAGAAGCTGAACCGGTTGTTGTCCGGCTCCTTCACAATGCGATAGACGTGGAAGTCGGCAGTCGTGTCCAGGTTCGTGATTGTAGTGATGGCCGCGAGAGGCCCCCACGAAAGGCTGCCGTTCTTGACAAGCAAAAACGTGTCGTAATCCGTGTTGTCGGATGCCGTAAGACAAATCCCATGGCCAGAGGTCGATCCTACGATCTTTGCGCGAAGTTCCATGGTGTAGCCATACGATCTCGCCAGCGCAGAAAAACCCGACCAGTCACTATTTCCCTCGTAGTAGCCCCTTTCCGCAAAGTTGAATCTCGTCACGCCGCCGTCAGAACTTGTGGACACCGTATTCTTCTTCACGAAGGAAGCCGGCACCGAGTCCATTTCGTATTTGACGTCGAAATCCGCCGAGTCACGCATCTTGTCCCTTTTCTTCAGCTTCGGCGGCGCGTATGCGCCTTTCGTGAAGCGCAGATAGGAAATGTCGCCCTTGCCAGCCAGGACGCCGCCAATCGAGCCAAGAAGCAACCTATTAAGGCCTCTGTCATTAAATGCGTCGCCCAGATCGTCTTTCACAAGGCCGCCATCACACCAGAGAACAGACCGTGACTCGCCTGGAATCTTGGCGATGCGATAGGTGTGAAAACGTGTCGTCGTGTCGAAGTTCGTGACAGATGAATACGCATTAACATGACCCCAACAGACTTCATTCGTCTTAAATAAAAGGCACATGTCGTAATTCGAACCGTCCGATGCCGTCAATGCAAAAGCAAATGTGCCAGACGATGATACGACCTTCGTCCGAATTTCAAGAGTGTAGCCATCGCCTTGCAGCGTTGACGTGAACTTCTGCCAGGCAGAAGCGACACCGGAGTCCATATCCGACGCAAAATAGCAGTTTGCGTTAAACCATATGCTACGCAAACCGGAACTGGGATCCGAATCAGAGAAGTTGACAGCTCTGAAATCTGCATAGCCGTCGCCATCGACATCTTCCGCCGTCAAGCGCGTCTCCATCTCATATCGGTGACTGAACTGCGTTGAATCGAGCTGCGGCAGATTTCCCGCCGAGCCTTGACTTGCTGGAGCAGCAACCAACGCCGCGCCAATTATCAATAACTTTCGCATTTTCGTTTTCCTCTCTTTGGTGATAAACATAAATGTCTTTGTCATGTCAGATTCGCTTCGTTGCGGCGGATGAAGCCCAGTGCCTCGACACGCGCCGAATAGGCTGCGTATTCCGCCTCGGAAAGCGGCGTTCCATTGGGACGGCGGGCGTCGCCACAGTCAAGCCCGATGTAGCGCATGATGCTCTTGTGATAGGATTCGTTGTCATCCGCGCAGACAAGCTCGACAAGGCGGCATACCTCTTCCTGCCACTTTCGCGCTTCTATGAATCGTCCCTGCGCGGCGAGTTCGCAGATCTTCACGAAGTGGCGCGGAATCTGGTTGTCGGTCGTGCCGATGCAGCCGGAGAAGCCGCCCGTGGCGAATCCGTTCAGCACCTGCTCGTCCGCTCCGGCGAAGAAGATCGCCGGCTTTGGAAACTTCCGCTGAAGGATTCCTAGTTCGTAGTAGTCGCGTCCCGTGTACTTCATGCCGTGCACGTTCTTCAGCTCGAAGAACCTGACGGCCTGATCGGGATTGAGGCGTCCAAGGACGGAATATACCATGAACGGCAGATCGGTGGCCTCGGAGATCGTCTTGTAGTGGTCGAGCGCCGCACCGAAGTTCTGCCCGAAATAGACCGGCGCGACGGACGACACCCAGTCAATTCCCACCTTCGCCGCATAGTGCGCAAGCTCGCAAGCATCATCTGTACTGATGCAACCAACATGCGCAATCAGCTTGAGCCGTCCCGCCGCCGCCTTCACCGCCCGCGAATAGACGCGCTTGCGCTCGTCGAGCGACAGGAGGAATCCCTCGCCCGTCGAACCCGTGAGGTACATTCCCGTAAGCCCCGTCTTCACGGCGTACTCGACAAGGCGCTCGATCATCTCCTCGTTGAGCTGTCCCGCTTTCTCGCCGCCTCTGAAGAACGGCGTGTACATCGCGGAATACGCCCCGCCCATCCCGGTGAAACGCGCACCATCCGGGACGGGAAGCGTCTTTGGAGGGACTGGCTTCTTGACCGCCAAAGCCTCGGCGGCGGCGGTCGTCCCGTCCGCTGCGGTCGCGACAAAGCGCGACCCTCCCACACCCGCCGCAACGGTGGCACCTATGAATTCTCTTCTGTTCAACCTCTTCATCTCCATTTCTACATGTTCTACACGTTCTTCACGGTTAATTGTTCCCCGCCTTGACCTTCACGCACACCTTGCGGTAGCCCTTCGGCGGTACCTTCGCCACAGTACATCCCGGACGATGCCCGCCGTAGGGCGGGAAGAACGCCGCAAACTCCCCGACCCTGAGCGTCAGCGGTTCGCCCTTCGCCGCGAAAAGCACATAGTCGTCCTTCTCGTTGAACGGCAGGGCCAGTTCGCGTTCAGTCATCGTAAAAGTACCGATTGTCTCTTCGCCGCAGATCGGTGCATGGATGTCGATGTACTTGCGGTGAGCCTCGGCCTCGCCGTCCTTGTCGAACGGCGTCAGCTCCGGCGACGAGACGTAGGCAAACACGTTGTCGCCGTCGATTTCGACCTTGCCGTCCGGAAGCGCTTTGAGATCCGTTTCACGGAGGAACGCGAACGCTTTCGGGAAACGCGGATTCAGGAATTCAAAGCGTCTGGAGTCGGCGACGCGGTTCGTCAGGAAAGGCGGAACGACATCGAGGTTCGTGCGGATGAGGTCGGGCCCGCGTTTCGCCAGCAGCTCTTCGTACTTCCGGCGGCACAGTTCACGATCCGTGTAAATCCACTCGTCGCAGACGGGCTTTGTGCGGCTGACCATGTCGTACACCTCCCAAAATCCGGCGGAGGCGAGGACGCGCAGACACCAGCCCGGACAATGGTCGCAATAGACCGGACACGCGCCGCCATCCGAATCGAGCGCCTTGGCGAGCGACGGACACTTGTTCATCTTGAGCAGCAGACAGTCCGGCTTCAGTTCCAGGTCAAGGTCGCAGTTCTCCTCGACGCGAATCCGGCAGTAGTAGTCGTAAACGCCCTTTAGCCCTTCGCGCCGGTACTGGTCAAGCGTGAAGTTGCCCTGCCGCGCCGCCACACGGGCGTAATAGCGATCCAACGCCCGAGGTCCCTGTTCCGCAAGGAACTTGAACATCTCGTTGTAGAACATCACGAAATGGTCGGATGGCATCATGACACCGCCTCCTTCTTCTTGCGCAAGACCTGACGGCAGGAGAAGTCGCCCGTCTCATCCAATACGATCTCAAACGGAGAGTCCTTGCAGAAGGCATCGTTCAGGATGCGCGTGGCCCAGCACGTCCGCTTGCCGCCCGGAATGCCGCGCTTCTCCAGATGGCGAAGGGCCGGGCAATCGTTCACCGTCAGCGTGGCCGTACCATCCGCTTTCTCTTCCAACTTGAACTTGCCGCCCTCGCGTCCCAGGTAGTACCGCCAGTATTCCAGCAGCTCGGATGTGTCGCCCGCGACGAGCTTGCGGTGCATCTGGCGGTAAACCTCGATTCCCGTCTTTTCAAGCACCTTCCGCGCCGCATCCTCGCCGTAGCCGTCAATGAGGTAGTTTACGCCATCAAGAAACGTGGCGTGGAAATCCTTGTGGACCTCACCCTTGCAGACGTAGCGCATCCCGCAAGCAGACGCCCACGCGCAGGGCGCGGCCGCCGCACAGCCCGCCATCGCCGACAAACTTATGAAATCCCTCCTGTCCACAACCTCTCCTTTCTTGCAGGCGAGATTATACCACAGACAAAAGAACCAACAAACCTAAAATTCCAAAAAGAATTTTACGCCCTTTTACGCGCAAGCCACTTAATCGGCGTCACGCCGACGAAATTTCTGAAGGTCCGAGAGAAGTGCTGTGCCGTCGGAAATCCCAAGCGATCGGCAGTGGCCTTAACCGAAAGGCCTCCCGCAAGCAACCGCTTCGACTCCTCGACCCGGCAGTGCAGAAGATAGGCATGCGGGGCAAGTCCGTTCGCAATCTTGAACGCGCTGATGAACGATGCCTTGGAAACACCTGATTCCGCAACAAGGCCGTCAAGCGGATAGTCGCGCTCGGGGTGCGCCAGCATACGTTCCGCAATCGCGCCGAAGACCTCCGGCACCTTCTGCTTGACCGACAGCGACGCCGAGTCAATGACATCAAGCCAAAGCGACCGGATCAACGTCTGGATGCGTATGCGCACTCCCAGGGACAAATCGTCGTGTTCGGCAAGCTCGATCATCTTCACAAAGCGCACTGAAACCGAACGACTGCATGGAAACAGCCTCGGAAGCTTTGCAAACCGCTCTGCGAACCAATTGATGGTCTCATTGGCGGATGGCCTAAAATGCATGTAGAACGTCGCATATCCCTTGGGACATTCCAGCTGACGGTGTGCTTCGTGCGGGCGCGAGACGAACATCATGCCGGGCGTCAGGCTGAACTGCTTTCCTTCACTTTCGTAGACACATGCTCCTGCCGAGCAGTACAAGAACTCGATACAATCTTTATGGACGTGCCAAGGCGATGCTGTATCCACCTGACGGTAGTCCGTCCGGCCAATCACAGGAACCTGCGGGACGCCAAAGTCTCGAAGGCTAAAGACCTTGGACCTGTACACCCTCGGCGTGAACTCATCAGAAGGGTCAAGCGACTTCACTTCATGTCGTTCCGCATGGAAATTCGTTTTCATGCAACCACCTCCAACAATGAAAGCGATAGTATTGGGATTTTCAGCGGAAGCGACCCAGAAGTTCACCGCGAATCCGCCTGAGGTCGTTCCATGTCAGCGTCTTGTCCGCGTAGCCACGCGCGACATTCAACGCTCCCGGCCAATCAACCGAGGATACGACATGCGCATACCGTTCAAGCTCTTTCCGGCGGCGCGCCTTTGCCTTGTCCGATTCGTATGGCGGAACCTCAAACACGTCGTATTGCCGCCCGAGGTCGCAGCTCCACGCCCGAGCGAACTGCCGCAGAACGACGTCCGCCGGATGCACGAAGCCTTTCCCCGTCTCGCATACGAGCGCACGGGCGGAATACGGGCGGACTATCGCCAACGGCGGACGGCTCCGCGTCGGCTTCGGCATGGCCTTCAGGTCGGCATGGACCTCCTTCGCCTTCTCCCACGACGCGGGATTCACAAGGGGGAACGTCGAGCCCTTGCTCGAAGGATTGTAGCCAAGCCACATTATCGCGTCGGGGGCGAACGGCTTCATCTGCTCCCACATCCGCCATGCGTCCCCAGGCGCCGGATTGACCAGTCCCCCTGCCGGGAACTCGTGCGCCTGCATCCATGGCAGAAGTGGCTTCGCGAACCGCCGCGACAATCCGGCGAGGTAGGCCATGTCGAACGGTATTGCGTTTTTCCCGTAGCCGGACCGGGATACGGGATACGGATCGAGGTGGATTGCGTCAAGCGTTCTGGCAAGAAGCTCCTGCCCCGTGCCGTCGTGGTCGTTGCCGTACGACCATGCGTCGCCCCGAGTCGTATTGCGGAACGTAATCAGCGCGGGGGACGCCGCCGCGCAACCGACTGCGAACACGGCCGAGCCAAGCAAAACCACCAGATGTTTCATTTGCATTTCCTTTTCCCCTTCTCCATGATGGAAACCGAGCGTGCTATGCCCTCGTCGAAAGATGGTACGCCAAAAGCGGATCGGACAGGGCATACTGTCCGTCGCCAGGCTCCACGACCGACTCCCTTACGAGTCGCCGCAGCGCGGTGTTGACAGTAGAAGTAGAAGGTAGCGAGTGCCTGTCGCGGTAGTCCGCGTCAAACCGCGCCGCAGGCTCTTTTGCCAGTGCCCGCATAAGAAGCCTCTGGCTTTCTGGGTGAGACGCGAACACGCTCTCCATCAAGATGGTCTCCGTGGCATAGAGCGACTGGAACGCATCTTCGACATCCGCAGCACGGACAATCCGGGACGTCCCTCCGGCGACGGCGTTGTACACCCACGACGACACGGCCTGTACATAGTACGGCACGTTCCCCGCAAGCTCAACCACCTTCGCAGCCAGCTCTCCGGAGATTTTCACCCCGACAGACCTGAACCTTTCGACGACAAAGCGGACGCTCTCCTCGGCGGGCGGCCGCGACAGCACGAACTTCTGCGCTGAATTGTAGAAAGGACGCGACGGTGAAGAGAACATCCGCTCCAGCATGTGCGTCTTCGAGCCGAGGAACACGTATGCTATGTCCGGCTGGTTCTGGATGACCGATCTCATCGTGCGCTCGAACTGTGCGCCGATACCAAGAGTCTCCACCTCCTGAAATTCGTCCAGAACCACAAGCGTACGCCCTGCGGGGCATATCTTTGCGGGCAGCTCCAGAACGTCGCGCAGGGCGGCGACACCTGCTTTCCGCGACGTTATCTCGAATTTCAGTTCTGGCTTCCCCTCGTCGTCAATGCCGATCTTCGGCGAGACGCGACGGAAGAGCCCTGCGACATGACGAAGGGTTCCGATTGCCGGCGATGCCTCGCGATACAGCGCACGAGAGTATTGCGCGATGAAGTCCTCAAGCGACGCCACGTCCATCATGTTGACCTCTGCACAAACCCACCCCCTGGCCCGAAGGCGAGTCATCACCTCGCCAACAAGCGACGACTTTCCATAGCGCCTTGGACCGTAGAGGACGATGTTGTTGCCACCATCAACGACGCCAAGCATGTCACGCATTATCCCCTCGCGGTCGAAAAAAGCCCCGCCGGAAACACGCGCACCGTACCTAAATGGATTTCTCATGCGGACATTATACCAAAAATCTATTCAGATTTGAATAGCGCGAAGTTGAATACTTTTGACCCATCCTGCTTTTATTCGTCTCTCGGGCCTGGATAGTCCGGTCCGCCGGCGGCGAGGTAGCCGCTGGATTTGCCAGAGGCATCCTTCGAGACCCAGAACGCATAGAGCGTGGCGACATTCAGCTTGAAGCGGAAACGCACGGGCTTCCCCGCAAAACGCGAGAGGTCGCCGCCCCTCCACGACAGGGCGCGTTTCGTCGCATCAAGGCGCACCATTCCCTCGCAGTCCGCCGCCGCATAGCCCGGGTACGGCTTTCCGTCCGCATCGATGACCTCCGCCGCCAGCGCCCCGAACCGAGCGTCGGCATTGACGAAGAGATGCGAACCGGAGAAAACGACCGGGCGCGTCACGACTTCGCCAGCGCCATCTGCCACTAGTCCCGCGAACCCGTCGCGGCGGAGCGAGGCAAAGCCGATGGATATATTGGCGTGCAGCCCGTTTGCAAGCCGGCACTCCTCCGACTTCATCGTGGCATCACCGCGCGCAGCGTTGTAGAAGAAAAGAAGACGCTCGTCCTTTATGACGAAGCCGCTTGAGCAAGGGCTGAGGTAGCCGGAATCCCAGCATCCGGAATCCCAGTCGGAGTCAGGTATTGCAGGCGTACGATCAGGGCGCGTGAAGTTGAAGCCGTCGCGCGAATAGGCGAAGTGGATGGTAGTCGTCTTGGGCATTCCGTGCTGCGCAGCTTCGGTATTGTCGCGCCCCGACAGTACCTTGAAGAGCCCGACCATGACGGACTCGTACGGGGTCGCATCGACGTTGTACAGTTCGCACCTGCGGCGCGTCCCGTCTATTTCGCGCGGCACGTCGTCGTAGTCGCAGGCCAGCCACAGGTAGCAGTCCTTTGTGTTGGACCAGCGGTTGGCACGGTAGAATTGCGGATCGGCGCCTGTCTTCTGCTCGGAAGTGAAACTGCCGAAGTCCCATGCGGCGCCGGCGAAGAAGTCGTCGTGTTCGCGATACATGCGCGAACGCAGTCGCCATGCCGCGCGGATGCTCCACACCCATTTTCGCCGGAATGGGTTGAAGAACACCGTGGAGCTGTCGCCGCCAAGCCCCGTGCGCGTCTTCATCTCCCACTTGACGCCGTCCGCCGAGGCGTACTCGTACGCACGGCACGGATTCTCGCCAGGAGAGACGAACATTCGCCAGTTGTCGTACGGGGCGTCGGTGGTGAAATCCGGCCAGACGCTGAACGTGTCGAAGTAGTGGTCGGGGTAGATCAGCACGTTAGTGCCGCGAGGCCCCACGTTCGGACGTGTCCAGCGAACCGCATCGTCGGACTCCGCAAGCGCCAGCAGACCAGACCAGCTCGCCAGATACCACATTCGGAACTTTGAGCGCTTTGGATCCCACCAGACACCGCCTCCCGAGAGACTGCATGCCGGCACGCTCTTGTACATCGGGTTCCACATCTGCGCTGTTGTTGCGTCCGCCGGATACGGACGGTCGCCAAGTTCAGTCCACCGTGCTAGCTCTTCGTCAGTCTCCGGCCAGAGCACGGGGTTGCCCGTGAACTTGACCGGCTTGTAGAACTTGCGCACTACTCCCTTGGAATCCGCCACAAGGAAGTCGTCCACGAACAGCTGGCGGCCGACGTCAATCAGTATGGCCTTCGGCGGATTCTTTAGATAGTGAGGCGTCGTCGGGCCAGGAAACATCGCGTCAATGCGCGGCGGCCACTTTTTAGGCAACTCGATGCCGTTGTACAGCACTTCGCCGCCAAATGCACAGCCGACGAGCACAAACGCCAAAAGCATCGCCCTCAGGAGTGACAGCATGTCAGTCGCTATACTTACCGAATGAGTATCACCGAGCCGGGACCGTTGCCCTCGAGAATGCGCAACGCACCTGCTCCACCAAGCACGTTCTTCACTGCGGCTGGCCCCTGCGTCGCGGAATAGACGCCCGCGCCACGCTCTTGCCCGCCGACAGCCAGCGTATTGAACGCCGCCTCGCCGTCGTAGTCCAGATCGAGCGTCACACCCGACTTGGCTATCGACAGGTCTGCCGTTCCGTCCAAGAAAGGAATCACCGTATCGGTCAACTTCACCGTTCCAGCCTGCACTTCAAGACCGTCAAGACGGAACACTCCGTCAAGCGCAAGCGAACCCTCGCCGGTCTTCACAACCGAAACCGCGTCCGTGCCATCGTTCGCGAGAGCGAGGGACTTGCCGGAGGCGACTTCGAACGTAACGGCGGCGCTTGTCGTCAACGTAAAGGTTTCACGCTTGATGGTATCCGAACCATTGGCCGCATACGTTCCGCCGTTAAGGTTCAAGACATTGAGCATAGGATCAGTGTAGCCAGCGAGATATCCTCCAAGCTCAAAGCGTCCGCCATTGAGCGTGTAGGTGAACTTGACGCCGCTTGTCACGCGCGAGAACATGAAGTTTTTCGGTTCTATGAACGTTCCGCCGTTCTGGACAAACTCGAACGATCCCAAGTATGCGTTACCAGAGGCAAAGACAAATGACACGTGGAAGTTGTTGTGCCCGCGAAGCTCACCCGAATCAAGCACATACCGACCATGGCCGCCGCTGCGCGGCTGCGTTAGCGCCCAGTTGCTCTTGTTATTGATGAGGTCGTCAAATATAGTAGTGGAGTAGTCAACAGTCGCACCCTTTTGGTGCGTTTCCCCACAGCAGGCAACATTCGCTTCGTTCCACGCCGTGAGGACGATTCCGTAGTTGCTGACAGTGCAGTTTTCCTTAAGCGTGATGACAGGCGTTTCGTTGGCGTCGATCGCGCCGCATGTCATAAGCCTCACGCCCGTCACCGCACCATCGAACGTTGCACCGCCCTCGGTAACGGTAAGCCAGTAGTTGTCCGCGTCTGCCGCCGGCGTGACGGCGCTCGTCACCGCGCCATTGAAGACAACTTCGCCCCAACCCGTCTTGGTAATCTTTCCTGCGAACACGACATCGTTGTCGATGACGAGCGTATCGCCTTTTTCGACATGGATGTTAGCGCCGTCCGCAAAAGTCAGCGTCGCGCCAGCGAGCGCATTCGTCTCGTCTGCCGCAAGCGGAACGTATTTAAGCGAAGAAAGCACTGTCGCTTCGTCGACTGTCGTCGTGGCGCCGTTTGCCTTGTACGAGAGGTCTCCCTCAGTGCCATTCAGCCACGAGTCGGGATGGCTCGCAACCGTCACCGTGCCGCCGCATATCGAGTATGTCCCAGCAGCGTACTCGGCATTTCCCACGACAAATCGCTTCACCGTGATACTTTGCCCGCTAAGCGCAAGACAGCTTTCGGCCGCGAGCACGATCACGTCTGGGGATTTCAAAATCTTGCACGCAGTGCCGCCCGACGCAGAATAGATGTCCAGGAGAGACTGAGGATGATCCACGACAAGTTTCGTTGGTCCATTAAGCGTTGCGGTCTGGACATCGACCCTCACGCCGCCCGTCACACGAATCGTACCCGTGTTTGTGTATGTTCCCTTGAGGGTGGCGGTTTTTCCGTTCGGGCCCGACATCACGAATCCGCCAGGGCCGGCGATCGTACCGCCCATGACGGCTACGATGTAATCTGTCATGTCAAACACGGTATCGCCGTTTCTGCCGGTAAAATAGATGTTGCCAACGCCGTCGAACGTACGATAATTCCCAGTAGGACGGATCGTCACGCCGCCGAGATAGTATGTGTAATCGTTCCGGTTTGTCTGTGTCGCCGTTTCGGCGGTCGCCGTGCAGTTGCCTTTCAAATAGACCGTGCCGCCATAGAGCGTCACATAGTTCTGATTGCGTCCGCAGTAGAATCCCTGGCAGTCGAGAGTACCGCCGGACATCTCAAAGCTGCCGCCGGGGAATCGCTTTCGCGTGTCCGTGGTTCCGAGGCTGATACCAAGGCGGATGGGAGCATTCACCGTTAAAGAACCTCCCTCGAGATAATAGCATGGCGGTCTGGTTGACGTATTGTTTCCGTTGTTCAGGTAGAAGAGGTCAAACGTGACCGTCCCGCCCGTCTGCCTGAAGTCGTACGCCTGCACATAGTCGTTCGCACCATTCCAGAGTCGTGCCGCAGAGAATACGGTGCCGTCCTCAAAAAGCACATTGCCCTCGCCGGCCTCATACGACCACAGCGACAGAAAGGCATAGTTGCTGGTGGGGATGTTGGCGATGTTCGCCGATGTGCCCGCAAACGCCAAGGTGCCGTCAACGGCCATGTAGGGGACCAATCCACTCGTGCAGCCGGGGAACGTCTTCTTGACGGTGAGCTTGCCGCCGCCATAAACGCCATGCACATTGCCGGAATCACGCGTAAGATTGGCGTCCAAGACAAGTTCGCAGCCCTCCGGCAAGAAAATATTGCACTGATAGTTAGCGGAGGAACAGAGTGTAATTTTGCCTGAACCTGTAATTGTCACCTTGCGCTCGATCCCGTTGGGCATCGCGACAAGCGCATTGAGCGCGACATCCTGGTCAAGCGTAACGGTTTCCGCACGCGACACGTCCGCTATGGCGGTGCTGCCATTCGGGACCGTGTTGTTGTCCCAGTTCGCCGGATTGCTCCAAAGCGTGTTCCCGCCCGCACCCGTCCAGACCGTTGGAACGAGGATTGACGCGGCCCCTTTGACGGAAGCTGCCGTGCCGGCCTCAAGGAAATCGCTTGCCGCCGCCGTGTATCGGCCCTTTGCCTTTTCGACGCCATCCACGACAAGACGATGGGCAACGACTGTGCCACGCGCTCCGCCACCGTATCCGCTGGCAGAATTGTACATTTGAACCTTGCCCGAGCCATTTACAGCCAAATCGAGCGGCACGAAGACACGCGCCGTCCTGCTGGCCAATTTAAATACGGCACCATTGTTGAGCGTCACTTTCCAGACATTTGTCGAACAACGAGGCGCGGTAATCGTTGCGCCATCGGCGACCGTCACCGTCTTGCCCGCACCGATTTCAAGGCCAAGGTCGTAGGTGGAACAACTTTTTGGAATAGAAAGAGATGAAGTGCCTGCAATCGCAACTGACGCACCAGGAGAGTAATCGAACCTTGGTGCCGACCAATCCCAGGCCGAAAGCTCTTCACTCGTGAGCGCGAGCACTCCTCCTTCGAGATAGAGCTTGCACCCACCGTCGGTGGTGATGGCGGCAAGATTTGGGATATTCATCACGCCGCCGCGCAAGGCCGCCGATCCCCTGGTGAGCGTAACCGTGGAAAACGTCGAAGTGCCACCCTCCTGAATGTAGTGGAGGTGTTCGGGCGAATAATTGGCAGCAGTCGTGTGATTCGGCGAGATCTGAAGTTCGCCAGCCGAGAGCGTTCCGCTTTTCAGCGTGTAGCAATGGCCATCGTTGCCGGAGTTGTTCCTAAGGTCAAGTCGCCCCGACACAGAGACCTCCGTTCCCGCTCCGTCCTGTATGATTTTGGTGTCCGGCACCTTCTCGCCGCCCGCTGACGTCGAAAACAGCTTGGCGGTGATTCGCGCACTGTCCTTGATGAGGACGAACGATTTGTCATACGGCGTCCCCAAACCGACCGTGAAATCAGCGTTGGGCTGGTTCACGAAAGCGGTGCCCGCAAACTCGTTCGTGCCGTTGAACACGTACCAGCTTACAGCGTCCTGCTTGGACACCGTGATGTCGCGGATCGTCAGCTTGCCCGTTCCAAGCCTGTCAACGCGTCCGCTGAATTCCGCGAGAGGCACGGCGATATCGAGCGAAGCGCCTTCTTCAACCATGATGCCGCGATCACCCGTGATTCCGCTCGGGTTGTTGTAGCCCGGCCAGTTGATCCTGAGCGAAGACCCTTCCGTGGCCGTGAGGACGACATTGCCCGCCGACACCTTGATATAACCTATGTCGGTCTGCGCACCGGTATTGAGCGAGACATTGGCGCTGCCGTTGAAGATTACAGGATCGTCCGCGTTCTGCGGGTAGCCTGATGTCACGCCCCAGTTCGCGGGCGTAGTCCAGAGGCCGCCGTCATTCGCGCCACCTGTCCAGGTATAGGCGTACAGGGAGGATGCCGTCAACCCTGCGGCTAGCGTAATTGCAGCCGCAAGGAAAGCATTTAAATTACCCCCCCCCCCTCACTTTTTTGACGTTTTTATGCAATTTCATCATAACTATGCTCCTCCCTATTTCGAGTTTGGTTGTATTATACCACAAAAATCGGCATCTATGGTTTTACCGATTGTTTTTGCAATATCCGAAACTTGCAGCAAGAACGAGACGCTCCAGCACAACGCTCACCTACCCGAAACGCAAGACTTTAGACGCGAATGGCGATTGTGAGATTCAGAAGCAACGTCAAGATACCAACATACGATATCCCGTCGTCGTCTGTCCAGAGACGCGATGCCCCGCTTATTACAACGATCTTTCGGAAATTGTCGCCGCTCTTGTTCAAGGGGAGCACTTCGCGCGCCTTGTATTCAGGATCAGAAACGCTGAAAGCGCTTTGCATGTATATCTTTTCAAATCCTGTATTGACCACGAAGTCGATCTCATGGTGCCTGACGACATTCTTTCCGTTCTCCTCGCCCCAGACATCCACTACGCCAACATCAACCTGGAATCCGCAGCGCACAAGTTCATTGTAGATTACGTTTTCCATCAAATGCGTCTCTTCCTGTTCGCGGAAACCGAGCCTTGCATTGCGCAACCCAACGTCCTCTGCGTAATACTTCATCGGATAATCCAGATACTTTCTGCCGCGAACGTCATAGCGCTTGACCTCCCGTAAAATATATGCGTCCTTCATGAAGCCAAGATACTTCCTGACCGTCGGCGCAGAAGGCCCGCCGCCCTCGCGGCTGGCAATGGTATCGGACAGTCGCTTCGGATTGGTAAGCGAGCCGATGGAGCTCGACACGACATCGACAATCGACTCCAGCAGCGACGGGTCGGCGATGTTGTTCCGCTCCACGACATCCTTGATGTACACATTGGCGAACAGCTCGTTCAGCACTTCGACCTTGGCGCGGTCATCCGATTCGAGAACTGCCTGCGGCATGCCGCCGAAGGTCTTGTATTCGTCCCAGTCACGCAAAAGGTCGCCGCCTTTCCAATCGTGGAATTCCGAGAAGGACAGCGGATGCATCTGAATCTCGGTCTTCCTTCCACGGAAATTCGATGCCACGTCTTTTGAAAGCATCTTTGAATTGGAGCCCGTAACGTAGATATCAAGGTTCGGTCTTGCGTTGAGGGAATTGAGGACATCGTAGAATGTGAACCACATTCCTGGCTCGTCCTCCTTTGCAATCCGTGCCGGATCAACACCCTCCTTCAGTATTTTACGCGACATCTGGATTTCATCGATAAACACATAATGCCGACCTTCGTCAAGGATGCGCTCTCGAACATACCGGCTCAGTTCTCTTGGATTCTGCAACAGTTCGAATTCTTCAAGATCGAGTGCTACGGAAATTATGTGATCTGGCGCTACGCCAGATTCAAGCAAATACCCCTTGAATATCTCGTTTAGAATATAGCTTTTCCCACAACGACGAATGCCAGTTATGATCTTGACTGCGCCATTCCACATCTTATCTTTTATTTTTTCAAGATAATAGTCTCGTTTTATCATCCGCTTTCCTCTTTATTGGGTTCCCAATGTTTTTGAAACGAGTGTATTATATCCTATCGGTTCTAATGAGTCAAGTGCAAGGCTTGGGTACAAGAAGTCTTACTAATTTAACAATAGATGAAACCTACAGCAGGAACGAGACAAGCCAGCCATATCAACCTTTAAGAAGCGAGATCCTTGACGCCACAAGCTCGCGGACGCGGCCTGCAAACCCGTTTGACAGAAACGAGCGCACTATCGCCTCGTCAATGTGCTTTTCGACAACAGACACAATCCTTTCGGCAATGCGGTTGTACTGCACTTCGGTCATCCCCATCGTCAACGCCGCTGCCTTGAAGTCGGCGGACTTAAGATTGCGGTTCTTGCCGTTGACGGTGAGCGCAAGGTCGTCCTCGTCGTTCGGGAGGACAACCTTGACGGGCACAAGGTCGTAGGCCGGCGAAAGCCGCCATCTTCCGTCATGTTCGCGCAACAGAGAGAAGTTCTTCATGTGCATGTCCGAGTTCCCTATGACGAAGGAAAACAGCACGACCTCAAAGAACCGGACAACGTCGACACCGGCCGCCGACGCGTAGCGGCGCATGGTTCGCGCAATCTGCTCGTGCGAACCGTAGTACTTGCGCGACGTGCGGCGGTTGGTCAGCTGGCAGAAGTCCACCATGTGCTTGACGCCATCCTCCCGGTCCATGCGGCGCGTAATGTACGCGAGCGCGCCAGACTCAAGCCTGACCAGGCCGTACGCCGCTGTCTCAATTCCGCAAAGCCGCGCCAATGTCATCGCAAAGTGCTCGCTTTCCGGCAGTTCGGGATACATGGCCGTCGGAAGCTTCAGTATGTAGTTGCCATCCAGCCCGACAAGCGTAAGTCGACCAGCGGAGTTCTCCGTCTTTTCAAGATGCAGGGAAAGCTTCGCCTGCACGCCTGGCACGCTGACGCGGGAAAGGACAAGCCGCTTCGCCAATTCGTTCAGCTCAGCCATGGAATACGTGAAAGAAGGCGCATTCTCGCTGCCAAACAGATTCTTCGCGCATGCAGCATGGTATTCGTCTCCGCCCGATATTGGCATTCCGCAGACGAGGCATCGGTTATTTGCCATTCTCCACCTCCCTCACGCTCACCGCGCCAATGCAACTTCTGCAACATGCAAGAAGAAGTCCGAATCTGTCTCGCGGGTTGATCTTCCAGGTGTCTTCCGCGATTTCAAGAAGCCATCCTTCTGGAATCAGTCCGTCAAAAAACGGCAGCATTTCATCGCTCCAGTACGGCTCTTCCTGAAACGGCATAGTCGGCGAGACCGGCTCTGCGCCAGGCTCCTTCATGTAATCGACATCGTATGAGAACTGACAGCGGCCTTCATCCGATTCGACAATGCGTCCGGCAAGACGCTCAAAGAGAAAGACCTCGGCCTTACGCATATATGCTCCTGTTTATAGGGGCAACGGAAAGTTCCGCACTGAACATGCCAAGTATCTGGTTAACCTTGTCCATGCGCAAAGAGGCCTTGCCTTGCTCCAAATCTCGCACGAAACGCAGCCCTACTCCGCCATAGAAAGCAAGATCCTTCTGCGTCCAGTGCTGTTTCTTGCGTTGCTCTTTTACAAATTCTCCTATCTTCATAATTGCTCCCGTTCGGGTATAATCTACCTGTCTAGAAGCCGAATATACCCGACGAGGTATAATACGACTCAAAACAAATGTATTATACCCTATCGGTTATAATAAGTCAAGTGCAAGGCTTGGGTACAAGAAGTCTTACTAATTTAACAATAGATGAAACCTACAGCAGGAACGAGACGATTCCGTTGGCGTACGGGATGGAGTTGATGTTCGCCGCGCCATTGAGCGCAAAGTCGAAGAAATACCCGATCTCCCTCAGGCAGTATTCGTTTCGCTCTTCGGCAAGGTCGACGAGGCGTCCGCTTTTAAGGAAGCGGATCTCGGCCTTGATGAAATCGCACACCACCACATCGTCCGCCGTGTACAGCTCAATCTCGCGGCGCGGGACTCGTCCGTAGTAGTCGAGGTGCAGTTCCAGCGTCTTGTCTGGATAGCGGGCGACGAACGAAACTCCGTCCACGCTCTTCAGTTCGAGATGTGAGAACTTGCCGTCCAGAAGGCACGATTCCTTCGGCATCCCGAAAAGCGTAAACAGATAGTCGAACTCGTGGACAAGGTCGAGCTTCACGCCGCCTGCACCCTCCTGCGCCGCGTATGTGCGGCGGTAGTCAGTGCCAGGCCGCCACTCCGGCAAATACGACGAGCAGATTGCGCGGGCGCAGTAGATTCCGTTCTGGGACACGAACTCGCGGAGGAATCCATAGACGCGGGTATGGCGTATCGGACACGCCACGTAGAAGCGCCTCTCGTCCGCAAGCGGAATAAGCGCGTCAGGCGCAAGCGCCTTCGTGAACACCGGCTTTTCAACGAAGAAGAAATCGGCCTTGTCCTTGACGGCAAGAAGAGTCTCATAATGCAGCTGCGACGGATTCGTCACGAATACCATGTCGTAGCGTCCTATTTCGGACGGCTCCGAAAAGCGCCTGCCGACCAATGTGCGCGTCGTTTCGTCCAGATACGAAAGCTCTCGAGGCTCGACGACGTCCGTCGTGACATCGACGCCGCGAGCCTTCGCGACGGCATGGATGTTCTTCAGATGGCGCTGTCCGATGGAGCCTAAGCCTATAATGCAGATGGTCATCTTTAGTGGCTAGTGTTTAGTTGTCAGTCGTTAGTCGCTAGCGCCCCTCAATCTCATCGACTACCGCGAGCGTATGGGCGTCCTCCTCGAAGGTATAGGGCGGCGTGACGCCGTTCTTCACGTAGTCGAAGAACGCGGCGATTTCGTCGGCGTATGCGTTCTCGATGATGTTGGCGTTGTAGCGCCCGTCCTGCACCACGTCGTCGTAGAGCTTGACGGGCCTGAGGGCCTTCGCCTCGAAGTCGTACTCCGAAAGCGTGTCGGGCGTCCCTTCCCAGAAGATGTGGAGTTTCTCGGAAAAGACCTCTAGGCGCCTCAGCCCCTTGCGGGCGACGACATCCTGGCAGTAGAAGCCCTTCGTTCCGCCTTCGTGGCGAAGCAATATCATGTAGTGGTCGGGGAAGTCGATGTCTAGCGACGTAAGCCTGCCGCTCATGACCTGCACGGACTCGACCTTGCCGAAGGCCTTCTCGATCCACGGCATCTCGACGCAAAGTATCTCGCGGCATCCGTTCGTCTCCTTCTTCGCGGCGAAGAAGTTGTGGTAGTCCTCCCAGGGATGCCAGTCGGGTAGGTACTGTCCGCAGTGGTAGATGTAGTTCACGGGCGCTCCGCGTACCGCATCGGCGATGTAGCGGGTCTCGCGGCGGTAGACGGGCGTCGACGAAATGAAAAGCCTGACGCCCTTCTCCTTCGCCTTCGCGGCGGCCTCCGCGTACCATCCGCCGAGCAGGTTGATTTCCATGAAGACGTCCAGCCCCGCCGCGATGCATTCCATCACGGTCTGTCCGTGGCTCGCAGGCGCAGTGCACAGGAACGCCGCCTGCGGCTTCGCCTCGGCAACGGCCTCTGCAAGCGTCGCGAACGTGCGTATGCCGAATTCCCCCTCCACCTGCGCGCGCCGCTCTGCCGAGCGGTTCACGCCTACGATCTCCGGCGCATCCGGCATCGCCTGCATCAGGCGGATGCGCCTGCGCCCCATGGAACCTAGACCGACGACAACGACTTTCATGGCGTTTCTCCGTTTGAGCCCTTTCCGGTGTTCTGCTCGAAAAAGCGGTTTACGACAGGCTTCCATACATTGTACTGGTGCCAGCGGTTTATACGGCCTGGATATTCGCACTGCACCATCCAAAGCCACACGGCGTGGCGCTTCGGCTCTAGAAGCGCGGCAGTCTTGAGGGCGCCGTCGTGCCCGAACCACGAGCCTTCGACGAACATCCCGAGCGAATAGGCGGTCTTTACGCCGGGCGGCGTCTGCTTGACTGCTAGAATTTCCGTTATCGCCTTCTCGGGCATGATGCGGCGTCCGTCGCGCGAAACGCCGCCAAAGGCGAGCATCCTGTAGAACTCGAGCATGTCGCGCGGCGTGGAAAAGAGCCCTGCGCCGCAGGAGGCGCCGCGATCCGGCGAGCCGTATGGTTCGGCGAGCGGACGGTATCTCGGCATGTGGCGACACGTCTTGTTCGTTTCCACATAGTAGATGGAGACAAGCCGTTCAAGCTGTTTCGCAGTTGGGCGGAAGGTCGTGTCTTTCATGCCGAGCGGACGGAAGAAGACGCGCTGCAGGTGCGATTCGATCTTCTCGCCCGTCACCCTCTCCAAAACCGCACCGGCGACGTCAATGCCGGCGTTGGAATACTTCCAGGACGTTCCGGGCTCGAAGAGAAGCGGCGTTGCCGCACCAGCGGCCGCCGCTACGCGGAGCGGCGCGCCGTTCCAGCCAAGCGCCGCGGAGACCTTTGTCTCGAATGGAAAGCCGCCGGTGTGGGAGAGGCAGTCCCGCACGGTCAGGACGTTTCTTGCCGGCACAAGCGTCTTGACGCCGTCCTTTTCCTCTACGCGCTCCAGCTTCGCGAATTCGGGCAGATACTTTGAAACAGGGTCGTCAAGGGATAGCTTGCCCTCGACGACTAGTTTCGCCGCCGCGGCGCCGACGATTCCCTTCGTCTGCGAACAGATGCGGAAGAGAGAGTCCTTGGAGATGGGCTTGCGCGATGCGACGTCGCTCCAGCCGTCGGCGACCCATTCCTCGCGGTCGCCGTCGACAAGCACGCTCACGTAACCGGGGATTTCGCCCCTTTCCACGTATGGCCGCAGGGCCTTCGCTACGCCTGCGGTATCTGCCGCGACGACGGTTCCGACGACGGCAACGGCCGTCGCAAAGGCAAGACATCTCATTGCTTATTCCCTCCAAGCGTAAGCCCAGTAAGATCCCGTTTGCGCTCCGGCACGACGAACGAAAGAATCCAAGCCGTCGCCACGCAGATAACAAATCCTATTCCGCCGACAAGGAATACGTGGGGGCGCTCGAACGGAAGCGGCGCGTAGCGAAGCGAGAAGCATGCGGCATAGTTGGCGAGAAGCCCGACGACAGCCGCGCGGCCTCCGACGCGGCGGACGAACACGCCTAGGAAGAAGAGCGCCGCGAGCCCTGCCGTCAGCACGGATATGAATTCCTTGAACTTGTCGAAAAGGGAGCGCGTGTCGGTGTGCGCGAGGACAAGGGCCGCCGCGACGCCAAGGACGCCCGCCGCGAAAGTGAACGCCTTGCCCCAGCGCACTTGCGATTCAGGCGACGTGCCCGGACGGAACTTCAACACGAAATCGGCCGTGAGCGCAGTCGCGGCGCTCGAGAGGTTCGCGGAAAGCGTCGAGATCGTCGCCGCGAAAAGCGCCGCCGCGACGAGCCCTGCGAGCGCAGGCGGAAGCCCCGACACGATGAAGAACGGCAGGATGCTGTCCGCCTTCGGAAGCGACGGATCTAGCATCTCCGGATTCGAGCGGTAGTACGTCCAGAGCGCGGTGCCGATTGCGTTCAGTAGCATGCACACGACCAATGTGAACGCACCGTTGAACCATATCGAGCGCGCGGCGGCCTTTTCGTCCTTTACGGACATGTACCTCTGTATGACGCACTGGTCGGAGGTGTAGGAGGACAGGTTCTCGACGACCGCCAGGACGAGAACGACCCAGAGAACCGGCTCTGTGGCGATAAACCTGAGATCCAGAAGCGTCGTCTTGCCGTGCGAGGAGGCGTCCGCCCACGCGCCCGCAATGCCGCCGTCCGTTCCGTGGACGAGCGCAATGAAGATCGCAAGCGCGCCGGAGACGAGGACGATCCCCTGCACGAAGTCACTCCACACGACGGCCTCGAAACCGCCGAACGCGCAATAGACGATCGTCGCGATGCCGCACACGAGGATACAGACATCGATGGAAGCGCCGGTCATGGCGTTGAGCGCAAGCGACGGCAGAAGCGTCACTATGGCGACGCGCGATATCATGAACACGACGTATGCCCCCGAGGCGAACAGCCTCACCGCCGCGTTGAAGCGGCGCTCTAGGTACTCGTACGCGCTCGCGACCTTCAGCCGCCGGAAGAACGGAAGGTAGAAGCAGATCACGACAGGCGCGAGCGCGAATATGGCAAGCGAAAGCGGGAAATACCGCCAGTCCGATATGTAGAACTGCGCGGGGACGGCAAGGAACGATATGGACGAGAGCATCGTCGCGAATATGCTCATTCCGGCGACGTACCACGGTATCCTGCCGCCGCCGGTAAAGTAGTCGGAGGCGGTCTTCTTCTTCCGCATGAAGTGCCACGCCATGCCCGCCATCAGGAGGAAGTACGCGGCAAGCACGCTCCACGCAACAGGGCCGAACCCCGTGCGAACCTTCACGTCTCCGGCCTTGACCCAGCGGTCGGTGACGAGATGGTAGTAGCAAAGCGGCGTTCCGGCGGCGTCCTTCAGCACGAGGTGCTGGTCGCCTATTGGCGAAAGCGTCGCGCCAGCAGGCGGCACCACGGGGACGGATTCGCACCGGCAGGGCGCGCCGCCCTCGGCGACCGCCCTGGACCAGCAGTTCGTCCCCTCCACGGAAACGACATACCTTGTCTTCTGGCTGCCGTTCTGCTCTGCCGATAGGACAGAGCCGTTTGCGCATGCAGAAGCAAGCACAATGGCGACTGACAGCAAAATGGCGATTCTTTTCATCTGAAGTTCGTCCTCACCAGGTCTTCGCCGCGCAAGGCGACAAGTTCAGCGTATTTCGCCTCGGCGGCGGCTTTGTCCGGAAACACCCACATTTCGCAGCAGGGCGTTCTGCGCCCGACGAGGTCGTAGACCATGAAATGTCCGGACATGGCGATGACGCGCCCGACCCAGCCCGGACAGTGGTCGCAGTAGCGCTCGCACGGCGACGCGTCATTGTCCATGACTTTCGAGAGGGACGGGCACGTGCGCATCTTCAGGTGGTAGAACGACTCGTTGAAGTCGTGCTCCATGTCGCAGTTCTCCTCGATGCGGATTCGCTCCCAGTAGTCGTACATCCCCTTGAGCCCGTCGCGCTTGAACGCGTCAAGCGTGAAGAAGGCCTGCCGGTCGGCGACGCGTGCGTAGTAGCGGTCGAGCTCGTCCTGTCCGCGCCGTTCCAGGAACTTGAAGATCTCGTTGTAGAACTTCACGAAGTGGTCGCTGGGAATCATGCGCACCTCCTTCTCAGCACCTGGCGGCAGGAACGGCCGCCGGTCTCCTCCAGCACGATTTCGTATGGCGAGCCGGAGCAGAACGCCTCGTTGAGAATGCGCGTCGCCGCGCAAAGCCCCTTCCCTCCCGGGACGTTCCTCTTTTCAAGATGTTTCAGCGCAGCGCAGTCGGAAACTGTCAGGACCGCGCCGTCGGCAGTCTCCTCCAGCGCATAGGCGGAGCCCTCGCGGTCCAAGTAGTACCGCCACCACGCGATCAGCTCCGAGGGGTCGCCCGCCACGAGCCTCTCGTGAAGCGTCCTGTAGACCTTGGTGCCGGTCTCGAAAAGGACCTCGCGCAAGGCCTCCTCGCCGTAGTTGTCGCGCACGTAGTTGGCGCCGTCCAGAATGGACGCGTGGAAGTCGCGGTGCAGTTCGCCGCCAGACCTGTAGCGCAGGACGTTTTCCTTCTCGTTCATACGTTTTCTCCCTTCCCTCGCGACAGCCCCCTGTCCCGCCACTCGCGCGGCGTGACTGCTGTCGCTATCCTGAATTGCGTGGCAAAGTTCTGTGCCGACGAATAGCCAAGCGTTTCCGCGATGACCGACATCGAACGGACGCCTTTCTCGAGCTCGCGTTTTGCCGCCGCGATCCTGCATGAGTTCCTGAACGCAAGGGGTGGCAGGCCCGTCAGCCGCTTGAACTCGTTTATGAGGTGGCTGGGCGACATCGACAGCCTCGCCACGAGGGAGTCTATCGACATTGGCGCGGCGGGGTTGGCGCGGATTTCGTCGACGACGGACTCGACGCGCGAACTTGAATCCCGCCCACGAAGTTCGCTGGACACCTCTATGATGGACATGAGCAGGTCCGAGGCCGCCAGCCGCAGGCGCAGCGAACGCTGTGGGGTGCGCCTTGGCTCGCCGTCATATGTCTTGAACACCCGCTGAAAGGCGAGCCGGATGCGGTCGCCTCCCCTGAAAAGCCTGTTTGGCATCGAAAGGAGCGAATCCACGAGCCACCGCGACTCCGCCCGGGGAAAGGACAGGATGGGCTCCTTCTTTGCCGGAAGCCGCAAGAACATCCAGTACATGAGAAGTCCCTTGGGAAAGACCCTAAGCCTGTGCGGCTCGTTCGGCCTCGACACGAACACCATCCCCGGCTTGAACGCGTATTCCCTCCCCATGCTCTCGAACACAAGCTCGCCGCGCTGGCAGAATGACATTTCAATACACTCTTCGTGCATGTGCTCGCTGCTGGGAGTGAGTCCGTAGCCTCCAGACCTAAGGTTGGTGCGCCCTAGGACCGGAATGCACTCGATTCCGTCCCGCGAAAGATCCAGCACCCTCAGATCCGGGGTGTCGCAATATTCGAACGGAAGCTTGAGAGCCTGTCGTTTCATCTTCTGCCGCGTCAGCCCGCGCCCTTGGTCCCCTCGAGAAGCGATGTCGCGCCCACGACAAGCAAGGGCGCGACCGATGACGAGAATGTAGACGAACGGGCTTCGTATCCGCCCTCGGCGTAGGCCGATTCAACCGGGAAGTACCCGCACGATCCGTTCGTGAGACATGTCAGGACCGTCATGCGGAACGGCGATTTTGCACGTATCGCCTCGCCGATTTCGGAGAATGGCTCGCCGGGAAGCCCGACAAAGGCCACGACATCACCGATGGACACGGCGGATATCGGCAGCTCGAACGAACTAGGCCCGTCGGCCAGCATGAGCATCCTCCCCGCCTCTGCGACAACCGTCGTGAGCGCCATGCCGGAGAACGGAATCTCCGCATCGCGCCCTTCACGGTGAAGCCTGTCGTACTCCCTGGCCCTGGGTAGTTCCTCAGGCTTAGGCATCTGCGACGGAACGGAAACGGCCTTCACCGCGAACGACACGGCCCCCGACTCCACTCGCTCGCACTTGCCCCATGCGGAAAGAGCGGCCGCCGCGACGACGCGCCCCATGTGCCGCGCATGCTCGTATCCGCGGTCCACGTCGTCGAAGTCGGGATGAAGGCCCTCGCGCTCCCCTGGGCGCGGATCCGTGCAGACGTGGTTGACGTCGCCCTGCGCGCCGTTGAAGAAGATGCACTTCGTGCCTGGCTCCGCGCGCTCGAATGTCCGCCGCGCAAAAGCCGGCCAGTCGCCGGAAACCATCTCGCCGCCGACCACATCCGGATGCGTGGCGAAATTGAGAACCGCGATATCGTCCGCGCCATCGCGGCCAATGCGCAGGACACGCACTGTCTCGTCGAGATGCCCGACTGGCTCGGCTATTTCCGGATTACCCACGCCGGGATTGGTCCGCAAGGAACCGTCCTTCATCCTGTACCGCCTGAGGAACGATATGCGCCTTGCGGCGGAACGTCCGATCGCGAGAGTCGCGGACGACATGTCCGCCACTGCCAGGCGGGCGACGTCTGTAAGCCGGGAAGAGAGAAACTCGTTGTAGAATTCGGTGCCGTCGAAGAGTGACGTGCGGCCTTTGTCTGCGACGCCGGCCCCGGGCCCCGTGTGGGTATGGGTGGAATGGACGTACACCGCGCTCTCGTCGACTCCCGCAACAGCCGAAATGCGGCGGCGGAGAGCGTCGTTGAACGCAACGCCTTCGATTCCAAGAAGATCGGCGGCTATGAGGATGGCCGTCTTCGTTCCGTCGGACACGGCAAGCGCATTCGCCTCAAGGTTGTCGAGGACGCCCCTGGCCTCGCGATGCTCGAAATATCCGGCAAGAGGGGTTCCGAGCGGCGGAGTTATGTCCACCCTCGCAAATCCGGCCTTGAAACCGCAGTTCATCTCAGCTTCGCGCCTTTTTTCACGAACCCCAGCGCGTCAAGTCGAGCAAACAGCTCTTTCAGCTCCGCCTTGGCAAGCGGACGCCCGTTGGGGGCGCGGCCCTCGCCGCAGTCGAGGCCGATGTACTTCATTATGCTCTTGTGCCACGAGCCGTTCGGCTTTGCGATCAGGACCTCCACGAACTTCACCACCTCGGCCTGGAGCTTCGCCGCGGCGGCGAAGTCGTTCTTTGCGACGAGGTCGCAGATCTTCGCAAAGTGCGCGGGGATTGCGTTCTGCGACGTTCCTATGCACCCTGCGAATATCCCCGTCGCAAGGGCGGAGAGGACCTGCTCGTCCGCGCCTGCGAAGAAGATAGCCTCCTTCGAGAGCCTGTTGCGCAGCGCCTGGACGGTCCAGTACTTGTAGTTCGTGTACTTCATGCCCTTCACGTTCTTCAGGTCGAAGAACTTCGCGTCGCGGTCCGGCACTATGTCGGCGCCAAGCGAGTAGATCATGAAGGGAAGGTCGGTCGCGGACGAGATGCGCCTGTAGTGGTCATATGCCGCGTCGAAGCACTGCCCGAAATAGACCGGGGCGACGGAGCTTATCCAGTCGACGCCGGCCTTCGCGCCGGCCTTCGCGAGCTCTACCGCGTCGTCGGTGGACATGCAGGCCACCTGTGCGATCAGCTTGGCGCGGCCCTTCGCCGCCTTCACCGCGCGCCTGTAGACGCGCACGCGCTCTTCCTTGGAGAGAAGGAACCCCTCGCCAGTCGAACCGGTGAGATAGAACCCCTTGAGTCCATTGTCGATTCCGTGCTCGACTAGCTTTTCGACCATTCCCTCGTCGAGGGAGCCATCCTTCCTGAACGGAGTGTAAAGAGCGGCATATGCGCCGTCCATTCCGCCGAAGACATTACGATTGTTTTTTTGCATGTGCGAATTATAGCACAATCTCAGTGGAAAAATGTTTGCAATATTATTCAAACGAGAATCTAAACACGCGTCGGCTGAACTGTGCATTTACTGCGCCAATCATTGTTTTACTCCTTATCCAGGACCAGCTTGTTCTTGCAAACGCCGTTGATGTACGTCAGTGCGCCCCGAAGCGACAATGTCGCCCCTTCCTTATCGTGCAGATGTCGATTACGGCAGAACCTTGAAGTCGGGCATGTAGCCGTGGATGCGGTGCGCGCGGAACACCTCGGCACCGTAGAGCGCCGCCGACTTCATCATCTCTGCCTCGCGGACGCGGCACGACCCATCCATGCATATCAAGGTAGCAACTTGCAGAATCCGTGCCAAAGAGCGGACAACACCGAAACGAACAGGGCGATTACATATTACGTAACGCCGCTTGCACCTCAGGCGCAAGCGATGTAAGCCTCTATGTTGTGTCAATGGGCCGCAGGCTCACTCTATCTCTGTTATCTGCACGTCGTCGAGCCAGGCCGTGCCCGACGCATCCATCAGGCGCAAGCAGACGAGTCCCTTCTTGAGTTTCTCGACATCGCCACAGGTCTTGACTTCGAACGACTGGTGTATCCAGTCGATCGTGCCGTCCAGCGCGCTGCCGGACGGAAAGCGCGTCTCGGTCATGCCGTCTAAAAACGCCATGTGGACCCCTGTATGCGGATCCCCAAACTTCTTAACGTCCTCGAGCTTGAGGAAGTACGATATGCGATAGCGCGTGTCGGGCTTGAGCTCGCCGTTTCGGAAGTAGCGAATTGCATACAGGCGATTCGTATGCGAGAGCCGTCCGGACGACGGCGCAGAGACAAATGTTCCCTCGTCCCTGCGTAGAGAACTCCAGGCGCGACATCCGCCGCGTCCGTTGTCTTCGGTGAAATCCGCCTCGGGAACGAGGTTGTCGACGAAGCCGGCCTCGCGGCGGCGGGTCTGCTCGCGCTCGACGGAGACGAGCTCGCGGTAGCGCTTCGACTCCTGCGCAAGCGGACGGACAAACTGCTCCTTTACGAACATTACGCGCCTCGCCTCGTCCGACCCCTCGCCGGCTGCCTTCGCAGCCCGCTCGCAGGTCCTTGCTAGGCCGAGTATGAACGACGGCGAATAGACGCGCGTCCAGAGCTCGTGGACGGGCGGAACGCGCGCGACGGGGCCAAGCGCCGTGTTCACGATGTTGCCTACGATGTCACGCATCCATTTCTCCTCCAGCGCGCGGAATAGCGCGTCCATCTCGTCCGCGCCCGCGCCGAACATCTTGCGGTTGTGGTCCGCGAGAAGCTCTTCGACGTCGACCGCCGGATCCCACGCCACCTTCGAGAACACGTAGTAGTTGAGGTAGTTGTATATCGCCCGGTCGGACTCCGACTCCAGAAAGCCGCCGCAGACGTAGGGCGCGACGCGCTTCCAGTACGCGCCGAAGGCGCGCGGCGCGATGTCTGGGATGCCAGGAATCGCCGTGGCGCCGAACTTGTGCGGATACGTCCACGTCTGGACGCGCCTGCCAGTCTTTTCCTTCCACGCCTTGAAGAGCGCCATCTCCTGCTCGACCTTGCCGGCCTTCGCCATGCTCCACGGCCCTGGCTGCGCGACGACTACGAGCACGTTGTCGGGGAGGTCTATCTCCGGTACGTCGCCGTAGGGCATGTACGCCATCTGCATGACCGTTCCGTAAACGCCCTCGGCCTTGAGACGGCGCGCAACATTCGCCGTGAAATCCCATATCAGCCTATAGGCATAGTGCTTCCTCGTCCTGTCGTATGCAGACTGGCAGTCTTCGCACCAGCAGCCCTGGAACGAGTCTTCCGGCATTATATCGACGTATTGGCCGCTGCAGTTTACGCCCCAGCGCTTCAGCCCGCGCGAAGAGGCGGGCTGCCCGGTCAGGTACGCCTTCACGTCCTGGTACATGGTCTCCTGTAGCCCCGGATTCGACCAGCACAGCTGGTAGGCCGCGAACACCTTTGGGTCGTCCCACCGCGAACCGTCCTTCTTGAGCGCGAGATACTCGGGGTGCGTCTCGGCAAAGCGCTCGATGTAGCGGAAGTTGCGCGAGCCGTGGCAGCAAGGCGCGTTCTCCGTCTCCATCCTGAGCCGCAGCCAGTCCAGCGTCTTGCCGGAACACGGCTCCGTCGGCGACTTGTGGCCACCCTCGTACCAAAGCCCGTCGCCGCCCATGTAGGGATTGCGCGACGTGAAATAAGGCGCGCGGCGAACCGTCCCCGCCGGCACGCGTACCTCGTCGGCACGCGGCAAAATCGTGCCGTACTCGCCCGGGAAGAAGAATCGGCAGCCGGCGTACCGTTCGAAGAACTCGTAGACGCCGAAGAGCGTCGCCCTCTCGAAGCGCAGCGACATGATGCCGCCCGCCTCGACGACGCGGAACGGGTCGACTTCGGGATCGTCGCGCCCGACGACATAGGCGCGACCATCCTTCGCGGCAATCGCAAACGCGTCGCGTCTGTCCGCGTCGAACGTAACGCCCGCCGACCGAGACCACTCGTTCTCTCCCAGGACAAGCGAAGCGACTCCCCCTCCTGACGGCGAGTTCACAATCGGCACTGGCGCGCCAAGAACGCGGGAAAGGAAATTCGTCGCCTCGCACGCGGCGAACAGGATCGTCTTCGGCGCGCCCCGCGCAATGACGACTTCCGATTTCCCTGGCGCAAACGTCACGCCGACGCCAGGCTCCGCAGACGCCGCAGGCACAATGACGGAACCGTAGTTCTCGAAGTCGCTGTAGCCTCCCGCCTCGGCGAATCGGCTCGTCTGGACATATTCAGAACTTCCCTCGACGTTGCGATCGCGGCAGAAGTTCGCGCGGAAGCGTTCCTTGATCCACGGCAAAGAGACAAGGGGAATCTCCAGACGGGCCTTCCACCCCTTCTTCGTCCGTTCGACGTGGCGCTTCGCCCCAGAACTCCACGCGATGTCGCTCTGCGCATTCACACCGTGGAAAATGCACTTCCTGTCCAGTAACGAGCCCTTCGACGTCAGAATGAGGTGATAGACCGTTTTGCCGTCGTCGGATGGATTTAGCCAGCACTCGACGCCGTTGTCAAGCCACATGTCCTTGTCGTCGTCAGGCCGCGCGAGGCACTTGACCTTGTCCATATCGGGCTCTTCGCAGTCCCACTCGACGACGAAGTCAGTCGCCGTGCGCCACATGCGGATCTCCGTGCGCGTCAGCGGAGGCTGCCCCTTCGTCTTGCCGTAGGCGTTGACAGTCGCAAGGAGCGGCTTGCCGAGCCGCGCGTCATAGACGTCGCCCTCGACCGTCGCGGCCTTTTTCTCCCACTTCGCGGCAGCATCGACAATCGGCTCGAAAAGCTCGCGGCGGACAAGCCCGAGGCGACGCGCCTCCAACGACCCGCTAGGGACCTTCGCAAGTGCCGCGTCGAAAAGCCGGCTGAAACGGCTGCGCGTGGCAGGCGAGTATATCTCATTCCAGATTTCGCGCGCAGACGGAGGCGATGCTACGGGACCAAGCGAAGTCTCCGCGATGCGTCCCGTGACGCGATAGACCCAGTTCGTCTCAAGCGCGTCATAAAACGCCCTCATCTCCGGCGCCGCCGCGCCGAACATCAGGCGGTGGTACTCGTCGACGACGGCATCGACGTCTGTCGAACTGTCCCAGCAGACGCGGGAGAAGACGTAGTAGTTGAGGTGGTTGTGAAACGAGCGCTCGCTCTCGCATTCCGCGAACGAGCCGAAGATCCACGGCGCCATGCGCTTGTAGTAGGCGCCCCATGTGCGCGGCGCCATCGAGGGCAGCCCGTCAATCGCCAGCTGCCCGAACTTGTTCGGATACGTCCATGTCCAGATCTTGTGTCCGAGCTTCTCGGCCCAGGCGCGAATCCGCGCCTCGCCCTCCGCAAGGAGGTCAGGCCTGGCCGTGGCCCACGGCCCGGCGTCTGCGACCATGCAATGGACGTTCGTAGGAAGGCTGAAGTCGGGCACGCGCCCGTAGGGCAAGTAGGCCATCTGGCATATCTGGCCGTCTATGCCCTCGTCCAGCAGCCGCTGCGCGATTTTCGCCGTCACGCCCCAGAGAAGCTCCGTCGCGTAATGCGGCCCCTTCTCGCGATGGTATGCGGCCTGGCAACGCGCGCACTGGCAGCCCTGGAAGGAGTCATCCGGCATGATGTCGACATACCGGCCGCTGCAGTTGACGCCCCAGCTCTTCAATCCGCGAGATGCGGCGGGCTGCCCAGTCAGGTACGCCTTCACGTCCTGGTAGAGCGTTTCCTGAAGGCCGGGATCAGACCAGCAGTACTGATGCGGCGCGAACACCGTCGGGTCGTCCCAGCGGG
>Ga0310696_10000764_pt1 | contig 47990 bp, 40 predicted proteins | sample AusTroGonzalo_MG_4_FD_203885 | JGI IMG/M metagenome (GOLD analysis project Ga0310696, IMG submission 203885) | Bovine rumen microbial communities from tropical cattle in Woodstock, Queensland, Australia - Gonzalo_02 (v2) (version 2) | ecosystem: Host-associated > Mammals > Digestive system >...
GCCGCAGGCCCGCCGAGGAAGGCCTTTCTCGGCGGGCCGTTCTGTCCGGACACTTGTCCGGCCGAACAGTCGTGTAGTCTACCAAATTTCCGTTAGACAAGACCCTCATTGTGCAAGAAGTAATTGAACTAAAGCAGCACGTGGAAATGGTGCCTTGATGCTAAAGAGTAGGCTAATGGCCCATGCTGGTTCGCGAGCGAGATGGGCTATCATGGCTGCGCTATCCGGTCGTCGCTTGAAAAGATATAGATAGCCCCCTGTGACAGTTGAATGCCTTCGGTGGCGTGGTCTAGGGTGCGATTTTATTTCGTTGAAAAAACGGAGAGATATCGGTTGCATTTGGGCGGCAGTGCGCGGTTGCGGGCCCGACAGCTCTGTCAAACCGTTGTTTCGTAGCGACGCCTTCCGCGCGTAGACAAAGGGCCGTCTTCAGCCTGCCGTTTTTTTTTGAGCGGCCAGGCTCGCCTCCGTGACGAGGCGTGCGTACTCGCGCTCCAGGGCCTCGAGCTTTCTCCCGTTGGCGATCAGCTTCCTCACCCTTGGCACGAGCTCGGCCGGGATGTGCTTGAGCTTTTGTTCGCAACGGCAGCCCCTGCTTTGAAACTTGTACTTGGGACTGGTCTTGTGCCGCGTCCCGTCCTTTGTCGTGTAGTAGCTCGAGCTGGAGATGATCGAGCCCTGCGCGAACTCGGTTATTGACGACATCTCCGCGACGATTTCGCGGATGCGTGAGTTGTTGGCTTTGGCTTTCATAGAAAGTATTTACCGTAAATACGCATATTACACCATAAATTCTGCCGGGCGCACAAGGGGTATCCTAGAGACACCCTTATCCCGGATTTTCCGGGATAAGGGTGTAGGTCCTTGGGTGCTTGCGTTTCAGTTTTTGATGTGATAAAATATTAAAAACTCCTTGGGGGAGATTAAGAAGTTTGCAACACGTGGCGAGGGCCGGCCCAGCTTGCGCTAGGTGAAATACAAAAAGGGCAAAAGGAAATAAATCAATGAAAAAACTGATGATAGCCGCCGCCGCAGTTTGCGCAGCAAGCTTTGCTATGGCGGACGATGAGCTGGCACCCGAAGGCATCCAGAAGGTTGTGCTAAAGATATCCACTGTTGAGACTCCGAGCACCCGCGCTGAAAAGTGGAATCCTCCTCAGGTTCCGGTTTCTGCGAACGCACTTCCGTTTAGCGAGTCTGACATCCAGAGCGCATCGCCAGAAGAGGCGCTTCGCATGGATCGCGCCAACCGGCAGACACGGTATGAAAACAACCGGCGCTCGGCGCGTCTTGCCCTTGAGCGCTATCGCGACGCAATGTCCCACTTCAAGGGGACGAAGGCAAAGCTGGAAGGCACTGCGTTCGGTCGGCAGATCCTCATGGCCATGGACAAGTTCGCCGGTTCGGCTGGTGAGTACTTCGACCCCGACTGCATCGAGTTCTTCCACAACATGGACGCGATAGGCGAACAGGAAGAGGCGCTGCTTCTCTCTGGAAAGAAGCAGGACGAGCCGATGATTGCCCCTTACTTCATAAAGCTCATTTTTGACGATCCTCAGACCAAGACGATGACTGGCTCTGTCGCGGGAACGGAGATGAAGCGCACTACCGTGAAGGTCGGCCTTACCTATCAGGTTCAAGCCATGAGTGGGAAGATTGTCACGTCTGGCAATGTCAAGAAAGAAAAGTCCGAGCGCGAGACGGGCATGGGCGGAGTCGATGAAAAGTCGCTCGTGGTCGATGCCATTGACGAAGCTCTTGACGAAGTGGCAAAGCGCATCAACAATTTCTTCGTCGCAAAAACGACGATCAAGATCATCCCCGCGAAGAAGGACAAGGAGTTCGACGCTGAGTCGGCAACGATCGAGATCGACGGTGTCTCGCACGAACTTGGCGATGAGATTTCGATCATGAAGGGCCGCCACACGATAACGGTCGATCTTGACGGCTACAAGCAGGCTGGCTCTATCCGCTTCGACATCAAGAAGTCCGGTCAGATCAAGATCAAGGTCAAGAAGGTCGAGGAGAAGAAGTCCGACGCTGAATAAGCCGAATTAGAAGCACAAACAGGAAGGTAGGTAAAACATATGAAAATAGAAAATCTTATCATCCCCGCAATCGCGGCTGCGATGTTGACGGGGTGTGTGTCCTACACTGGGCAAACCCTGCCCGGCGATGAAATTGCGGATGAATCCAACCAGGCGTATGCCGCCGAGGCGAACAAGGCTTTTGTCGCGCGCATGAAGGCTCCGCCACGGCCGGTTGTTGTGACGGAAGCGCCCGAAATGGCCATATTCCTCGACCCGCACAAAAGCGTGTTCAGCGGTCATCCCCTCTGCAACGATCTTTCCGTGCGCAAGGAGGCTGCCATTACATTCAAGGCGCAGCTTCGCGAGAAGGTCTCCGCAATCAAGGACTTCAAGCTTATGGAGGAGGCGCAGGCGATGGTCGCCGTCGGCGATGAAGCTACGTCGGCATCAAACTATAGGCTGACGTACAACATCACAAGCCTTGCCATCAGGGAGAGTTCCACCGGATTTATCAGCTCTGGTCTGACCACGACGGCTCTTACCCGCGGTCAGAGGAGTTCGATGGAAAAGTACTGGGATGGTGTCGCTACGGTGGAAGTAAGGCTGTTCAAGCCTGATGGCATCAGCCAGATATTCTCGTTCACCGGCGAAGGTCTGTGCACAAAGACGGAGACTCCCACGACACCTCTCGACAAGACAATTCTGACTGAAGCAATCAAGGCCGCTGCCGAAAACGCGATGGACGGCTACGTGAAGAAGTTCGGACCTCCCGTCTTCGTGTCTGAAACCTGCCAGGGCGGGCGGTTCGCGAAGCTGAACGTCGGAGCTAAGTTCGGCGTCCAGGCAGGACAGCGCGTAGAGTTCTTCCGCAACAAGATTCGCAAAGGGCTTTCTGGGGAAGACGAGGTTGCAAAAGTCGTTGTCGGCAACGGAATTGTCGGAGAGAAGAATGCCCCAGTCCAGCCTGACGGCGCATGGGTGTTTATCGAGAATTATGACGAGGTCAACCGTTCGGTGTTTCGCTGGACATCGGCGCGCATCATGGAATCAGACAACCGTTCACAATTCGACAAGGTGAAAATGTCGTTCCAGTAAGACAAACAAGAAGGGATGTTGAAAATGAAAAAGATTGCATACGCGCTTTCTGCGCTCGCGCTGTTCGTGTCCCCCGCATGGGCGGATGATGACGACGAAGACGAAAAGGCCGGCCCCGATCCGCGTCCGTTCGTTTCGATCGATGTCAACCACATCGAGAACAAGACCGACAACAAGTCGGCGAACTTCTCGTCGCTCATAGATCGGCTGAACAACGCCTTGACCGAGACTGGCCTTTGGCGCGTCATGGACATGAAGGACATGGCTGATGCGCTCAAGAAGAACGACCAGCTTGCCCTAGCGGCGAACGCGAAGAAGATTGACGACTTCGAGACGCCGGGATGGATGATAAAGCTTGCCATCACGACCTATGGAATCGCCTCGGCTTCGAGCCAGGATGCGCTCATGGGCAACGTCACGCGGCACGAGCAGGGCAAGGTCGAGCTTATCCTGCGCGTCGTCGATCAGAAGGGCGAGACCCTTAAGTCCAAGAACATCTCTGGGCAGAGCTATGGAAATGCGACCGCTTCGGCAAACCTCAGGGAACAGGTTCTCCAGGATGCCAACAAGAAAGCGTGCAACCTGATAGTCGCGGCCTTGATTGAGATGACGCCGTTCTACATCTCCGACATCGAGGACGGTGTCGTGAATGTCGATATCGGCAAGCCGACTGTCAAGATCGGACAGGTGCTGCGCGTGATGAAGCAGGGCAAGGGCAAGAAGAGCAAGCGCACCGGCAAGGTCACGAAGTCCGAAAAAGAGGTCGCCCGTCTGCAGATCGTCTCAGCTACAGACGAGATGAGCCAGGCTAAGATCATAGGCGGAGAGATAAAGCCGGGAGACGACGAGGACGATCCGTACAAGAAGTACGTGGTCCGATTCCCCGATCCAGATCAGGATCGGATGAATACGCCACCGCCTCCTGCGGCGGCGCCCTCTTCGGCCAATGACGCAGCCGCACCATTCTGACGAATGTTGCTTTTGCACGATCACAAAACACGCGCTGCTGCCTAGTCTGGCGGCGGCGCGTGCCTGTGAATGGAGGCTCGATGACAAACAGTAATAACGTTTGGGGATAGCCCCCTGTGACAGTTGAATGCTTTCGTGGGCGTGGTCTATGCGATTGCCAAGACGTGCAAATGTATGGTATAATACACACCAATTTAACTGACAAACCATTAGACAACAACACAATAAGAGGTGAGAGATGGGTGAAGTAATAGGAGCCGGAGAACTGCACAAGGGCGTTAAGCTGCTTATTGACGGCGAGCCGTGGGAAATTACCGAGTTTTCATTCTCCAAGCCTGGCAAGGGTCAGGCGATCTACAACTGCAAGCTCCGCAACATGGTGACTGGCGGCGGCCAGACGAGGAGCTACCGTTCCGGCGACAAGTTCGAGAAGCCGGAGCTTCTGCAGATGTCCGTCACGTATTCCTACGACGACGGACAGGCGTTTGTCTTCACCGATGAGAACTTCGAGGAGATTCGCGTCAGCTACGACGTGATGGGCGACAAGAAGTACTTCTTGATGGACGAGATGGAAGTCAAGGCGCTCTTCTTCAACGACAAGGTGATCGGCGTCGATCTCCCGCAGCTCGTCGAGCGCAAGGTCGTAAAGGTCGAACCTGGCGTCAAGGGCAATACCGCGTCCGGCAAGGTTACGAAGCCTGCTACCGTCGAAGGCGGCTACGTTCTTGCGGTGCCGCTCTTCATCAACGAGGGCGACGTTATCCGCATCAACACCGAGACGGGCGAGTACAACGACCGCACTGCCACGAAGTAACGCGGAGGCTTCCGTGTTCAAGCTTCGTTCCGGATTCCGGCCTACGGGCGATCAGCCCGAGGCCGTTTCCGCTTTATACGAGGGACTGAAGCGCGGCGACAGTCGCCTTGTCCTGCAAGGCGTGACCGGCTCCGGCAAGACGTTCACTATGGCGAACCTCATCGCGAAGTGGAACCGTCCGACGCTCGTAATCTCGCACAACAAGACGCTTGCGGCGCAGCTTTTCGCGGAGCTGAAGGAGTTCTTCCCCGAGAACGCCGTGGAGTACTTCATCTCCTACTACGACTACTACCAGCCCGAGGCGTACATACCGCAGACCGACACGTACATCGAGAAGGACGCCGCGATAAACGAGGAGATCGAGCGCTACCGACTCGCCGCGACAAACGCGCTCATTGCGAGGCGAGACGTTGTAGTCGTGTCGTCCGTATCATGCATCTATGGCCTCGGCGAGAGCGACGAGTACCGCGATCTCACGGTAAAAGTCGCCGTCGGCGACACTGGCGGACGCGACCGCGTCATAGCGCGTCTTGTAGATGCGCAGTACGCTCGCAACGACTACGATTTCGAGCCAGGCGCGTTCCGCGTGAGAGGCGACGTTCTCGATATCTTCCCAGCATACGAGACCAAGGCCGTGCGCATCGAGTTCTTTGGGGACGAAGTGGATTCGATTCGCGAGCTGGATCCCTTGACTGGCAAGTGCGGCGTTTCAATGCCGGCGGCGGCGATAACTCCGGCGAAGCAGTTCGTGATGGGGCGCGACAAGTTCGCGTCTGCATTCGACCGCATCGAGGCTGAGCTTGCGGATAGGCTAAAGTTCTTTGAATCGAAGGGCAAGCTTCTCGAAGCGCAGCGCTTGAGGGAGCGTACAGAGTACGACATTGAGATGATGCGCGAGCTCGGCTACTGCAACGGCATAGAGAACTATTCGCGCCCGCTTACAGGCCGAGCGCCCGGCTCTCCGCCGGAATGCCTCATCGACTATTTTCCGGACGATTTCCTGACGATCATAGACGAGTCGCATGCGACGGTTCCGCAGCTTCGGGCTATGTTCAACGGAGACCGTGCACGAAAGACGAAGCTTGTCGACTATGGCTTCAGGCTTCCGAGCGCGATGGACAACCGTCCGCTCACATTCGACGAATTCAACGCAAAGGTCCACGAGATCGTCTATTGCTCGGCGACGCCTGGCGAGTACGAATACGACGGGGCGAAGACGGTCGCGCAGCAGGTGATACGTCCGACAGGGCTTCTCGATCCACTCCCCGAGGTGCGTCCATTGGCGAACCAGATCGACGACCTAATCGGCGAGCTTGCCGCGCTCAAGGGCGACCGCGCGCTTGTGACGACGTTGACGAAGCGAAGCGCAGAGGACCTTTCGCGCTACCTTGGCGAGACTGGCGTGCGGGTCGAGTATCTCCATTCCGACATCGACGCGATCGAGCGCGTTGCGATACTGCAGCGACTTCGCAAGGGAGAGTTCGACGTGCTCGTCGGCATAAACCTTTTGCGCGAAGGACTGGACCTGCCAGAGGTCGCTCTTGTCGCGATACTCGATGCGGACAAGGAAGGCTTTCTCCGGTCGACGACGTCGCTTCTGCAGACTGCCGGACGCGCTGCGCGTCACGAGAAGGGGCGCGTAATACTCTATGCAGATCACGAGACGGACGCCATCCGCGAATTCCTCGCGATAACAGCCGACCACCGGGCGCGGCAGATCGCATACAACAGCGAGCATGGCATAACGCCAAAGTCGGTGAAACGATCGATAAACGAATCCGCGTACGTGTTTGCGTCCGGCACGGCAGGCGGAAAGTCCAGTCGCGCGGCGCGTCCCGTCGCCCAGGAAGTGGAGACGATAGAGATGCTCACGCGAGACATGCTGGAGGCGGCGGACAATCTTGAGTTCGAGCGCGCTGCGTATTTGCGGGATCGAATCAAGGCGCTGAAGAGGAAAAAGTAAAATGGTTGTCTCAATAAGATTTTCACGCCTCAAGTGAATCGCTCGAATCCGGGCTGTGGCTTGGCCTCTCATGGCTGATTTCAGGTCTTGTATTCTGAGACAAGGAAGCTATTGCGAAAAATATGTTGCGATTTTTTCGCAACGGTGTTGAAGGTAAGCGCACGATTATGGTAAAATACGCGTATGAAATTGAAGAATCCATTTCTTGTGCGTGGATATTTTGGCCCAGAATATTTCTGTGACAGGCAGAAGGAGACCGCGCAATTGGTTGATTCGGTGGTCAATGAGGGCGATGTCACGTTGATTGCTCCGCGCCGCTATGGCAAGACGGGGTTGATTCACAATGCGTTTCGCGTGTTGCCGCCTGAATATGCCCGCGTCTATTTAGATATCTACTCGACGCGGTGTTTGTCCGACTTTTCAAAAGAATTCGCTGCTGCCGTGATTGGCGCGCTAGAGACAAGACTCGAGAAGACCGCGTACACCCTCGTGAAGTTCTTCAGGAGTTGCCGTCCCACAATAGTGCCCACCGAAGACGGTCTACCGAAGTTCTCGTTCGACGTTGTGCCTTCTGCAGCAGAGGCAACCCTCAAGGAAACATTCGACTACCTTGCGAAGAAGAAAAGGCGGGTTGTGATCGCAATTGACGAGTTCCAGCAGGTGCTGGACTATCCCGAGAGGGGAACTGAGGCGCTTCTGCGGAGCTTGATGCAGAAACTTCCGTGGGTGCGATTCGTGTTTGCTGGGTCTCGACAGCATTTGATGCGCGAGATGTTCCTCTCGCCGAAGCATCCGTTCTACCAAAGCACCGACATGTTGAGCCTCAAGCCCATCAATCGGGATGTCTACTGCCGCTTCGCCGAAGGATTTTTCGCCGCGAAGCGAAAGCCGTTCGACACCCATGCATTCCATTCGATCTATGATCGTTTCGAGGGCGTCACCTGGTATGTGCAGATGGTCTTGCGGAAGTTGTGGTCGGATGGCGCGGGTGTGCCGGACGAGAAGGCTGTCGACGAGGCAGTGGCGGACATAGTTCTGACCCGTTCATTTGAGTACGGAGATCTTCTCAAGTCTCGTAGCGAGGCCGAGCAGGCGCTGCTGTCGGCAGTTGCGAAGGATGGTCCGGTCGCAGAGCCGTTGTCCAGGGATTTCATTGCCCGTCACGGTTTGCGCGCAACATCCACGGTGGCCTCTGCTCTGAAGCATCTCCAGAGGGATGATCTGCTCTATCGGGCGGAGAGGGGTTATGTGGTGTACGACCGCTTCTTTGGTGTTTGGTTGAGGAATGCCCGCTGAAGCATTTCGGTAAAAATGAAAAGTGTTCTGGCTACTGCAATGGAAATGATTTTCACATTGACCAAATAGGCAAGGTGGGAATTATGTCTGAATCACGTGTTGACCAGTGGAAGCGGAAGCTTCTCGACCTGTAGCTTCGCAACCCGTTGCTGAATGCGCGGGACGGCGCGAAGTTCCTTCCGTTTGACGGCGGCGGTGATGAGTGCCGACTCGTCGCAGCAGAGGGCAGTGCTGTATTCTGAGCTTGGCAAGTCGCAGACGATTACGAACATCATCGCCGACAACTTGGCAAGGGGCAAGCGCGTCCTTTTCGAATAAATCTTGTCAGATTATTTAAGTACACGTGCCTAACATTGAGTCACAAAACTGAAAGGAGATTCACATGGACAATGCGAAAAAGATGATTCTTGCGGTTGCAATGGCGGCTGCGGTGGCGGTTTGCATGGCCGATACGAAAACCACGTATCGCGACGCGCAGGGGCGGGTGCAAGGCTCAAAGAAGTAGTCTTGCTTGAGAATAATGATAGCAACTATTCTCCCTTTTGTGGTATAATCCTATGACATGAACTTAATAGTGTTGTGCGCCGCAGTGGCGGCGCTTGATTGTGCGATGCCAGAAGGCAAGGGCATCGACGGGCTTGCGCCTAAAGAGTGGAGGGCGAACCCTGTCGCCTGGTCGTTTAACGGCAACTCGGCGTCGTGTCGTTCCATGGGTGGCTTGGCCACATACGATGGTGCTCCGCGTTCTGCAAAAGTCAAGGTGTCCGCCGAAATCACTCCGCTTTCTACCGGCACAAATGGCTGGGCCACTCTCGGCGTTGCGTTTCTCGACGACGACCGCAACTACTGGCATCTTGCTTTCGTGCAGGCACCGCCAGATGACAAACGAGCCACTAGTGGGCGCTTCTTTGAACTATGCGAATCGCGTAACGGCAGATGGCTCGCCCAGTCTGAAGACAAGCTCAAGATTGAGCACAGCGAGCAGCATGGTTCATGGCGATACAACGAGAAGTACGCATTCACGCTTTTTACGGACGGAGCGGGCATCCGGGGCGAGGTGCGTGATGCAGCTGGCAAGCTTCTGTTCGCACGTCGATTCGCGTTCCCCAAACCAGCGGCGGACGGCGCAGTTGCGGCTGTCACGTGCGGACGTCCCGCGCTTCACGCGAACGGCGGTTTCTGCGGGCGATTCACCGATCTAGACGCCGCATGGAGCGACCCGTGTCCGCGCTCGTGCACGGCACCTTCCTTCCCTCCGTATGAATCCGACGTTTTCGTCCCTGAAATTAAGGATTCCGCCACGGGATTCTTCCGCGTCGCGCAGCGTCCTGACGGTCGCTGGTGGGCGATAGATCCATTGGGACGCGGGGTTGTGCTAATGGGCGTGGATCACGTCCGTTACACGGGGCATAGGAGCCAGCGCACGAAGCGGAGCGTACACCACGAGGCGAACGAGAAGAAGTTCCCGGACAAGCGAGATTGGGAGGCGGATGCACTTCGTCGCCTGAAGGCTTGGGGATTCAATCTGCTCGGCGCGGGATGCGATCCTGCGCTTGAGCGCAGGGGTCTCGTCCACACCCGCTTCCTTTCGATGGGTGATTCGCTTTGCTGCGATGAACAGGACGATTCCTTGTGGATCTGCCCTAACGAACACCGTCCGTGCAGTGCATTTCCAAACGTGTTTGATCCGATCTTTCCAACGTACTGCGACTACGTCGCGAGCCAGCGTTGTGCTCCGAACAAGGACGACCCCTGGCTCTTTGGCTACTTCCTCGACAACGAGCTCGCCTGGTGGGGGCGTGGTGCGCGCGACACCGGTCTTTTCGACGCCGTGATGAAGAAGCCAGAGACGCATTCTGCCAAGGTCGCCCTGCGCAAATACCTGAAGGAACGCGGCGTCACGGGCGAGCCATCCGCCGAAGTGAAACTGGGTTTTCTGCGTCTTGCCGCAGAGCGCTACTTTAGCTGCGCTTCTGCCGCAATCCGCCGACACGACCCAAACCATCTTGTAATGGGTGCGCGTTTCGCCGGGCTCACTGGTGCGCATGACGTCGTCTGGGAGGTGGCGGGAAAGTATTGCGACCTTGTCACGTTCAACATCTATCCTTGGGCGGATATTGACCGAAATGTGGTGTTTGTCAGCCAAGGTTCAAAAGCGTCGCGCGTAGCGGATGCCTTTGCAAAGAGATATGCCATTGTTAAGCGTCCGATGCTAATCACGGAGTGGAGCTTTCCCGCGCTAGACAGCGGTCTGCCTTGTACTTGCGGCGCAGGACAGCGCTTCCGAACGCAGAAGGAGCGTACAGCCGCCACAGAACTCTTTGCAAAGACCATGCTTTCTACTCCGAGCATTCTTGGCTACGACTACTTCATGTGGGTGGATGAACCAGAGGAGGGCATAAGCGACGCGTTCCCGGAGGACTCCAACTACGGGCTTATAAACCTACAGGGCGAGGCGTATCCAGAAATCACGACAATGTTCGCGGCGTTGCAGAAGGAGGTCGGTCGTTGGCGCTCGGCGCCATTGCCTGCCGAACGGAAAGTGCCTTTTACGAATGAGATTACCGCTGGAATGTTCGCCGCCAAGCTGCCTGCGCCATCTGCATCTGGCGGTGTCGTGTACACTCGCAATGGCGACGACTACACATTGACGACGCGCGGGGGACTGGTTCTCTCCGGTCGCGCCGGAGAGGGGTGTGTTTTCTCCCGCGTGACGCTGAAAGGTCTCGACATCGGCAGGTACAACGCGATGGTCTGCTATAATGACGGCCATTTGCGCTGGCAAGACATGTCGAAGGTTACGGACGTGTCGTTTTCGGAGAATCGTGGTTGGGGAGTCCTTAAGGTGACGGGGGAATTCCGTTCCTGCGACGGGCGGCTGGGGTTCTCGCTTCTACAGAACATTGCGATTCATCCCGACGAGCCGTATTTCATCGCCGATGTCACGAAAGTGACCAACATTGGCACGATTCCGATAGACATGCAAGACATCTACCTTCGCCAGTATGCGCCATATGCGAAGGATAAGGCATCTCGCAAAAAGCGCAACGTTCCGAACCTCTGGAAAGCGCCTCACCAGGACGTATGGGTGCGCGACGCCGACGGTGCGTGGTGGGGCGGAATGACAAAGTCTTCCGCCTGCACTAAGTTCAGATACTTTCTTATTGGCGACGGCGGACATCCCGACGCATGCTTTATGCCCGTGGGAGAAGCGCCGGAGGGTTCCCCCGACGGTTGTTGGCGCATTATGCCGGGCGCGGAGTATGATCCGCGAGGGACCATTTGGGCGCTTTTCGCCGGCGGAACTGGCGGATATGATGGCTGGGAGCGGAAAATCAGGGAAATCGGCAAATGAGCAATGCATTGCAACACGGAGTCGTGGATTTTTGGTAAAATATCCACTCAATGAAAAAGTTTCGCTTTCTTGGAACGGGTACGTCGGTCGGCGTTCCGCAGATCGGATGCAGATGCAAGGTCTGCACATCGTCCGATTCTCGCGACAGACGCAGAAGATGCGGCGCGTACGTGCGTTCTGGCGACACGGGCTTTCTCATTGATGCTCCGCCAGAGATGCGGCTTGCATGCATCGAATATGGAATCGACCGAGTCGATGCGATAGTGCTCACGCACGCACACATGGACCATATCGCAGGCTTTGACGATGTCCGCCGCTTCAACACGATCAACGGCACGTGGGTCGAGTGCGATCCGAATTCGGACGGGGCAAACGGACGCACCAGGAAATGCATAGGCAAGATCCTCCCGTGCTATGCAATGCGCGAGACGGAGGAGCAGATGCACCGCATCTTTCCGTATATTAGCGCGAAAGGCGGAGAACACGGGCTCTACCGTCCGATGATCGAGTTTCAGAACGACGATTCGTTCACAATCGGCGATGTGTCGGTGGAGCGGCTCAAGGTGGAGCATGGCTTCCCTTGCTGTGGATATGTGATTGGAGAACGTGGATCTGGGAATGGAGGTCGGATTGCGTACATAAGCGATTGCCATGAGATCCCCGACGAAACTCTCGAGAGGCTGAAAGGCGTTGACGTGCTTGCGCTCAACTGCCTGCGCGAGCGCGAACACCCGACGCACCTCAGTCTTGCGCGTTCGCTTGAATACATTGAGCGCATAGCGCCGAAGAAGGCGTTTCTTGTCCACATGTGCCATGATTTTACTCACGAAGAATGGCTCGAGAAGTTGCGCGGCACATGTGTGTCGCCTGCGTATGACGGGCTGGAACTGGAGATTTGAAATGAGGCATTGCATGAAATCGTTTTACATGTTCATGTCTGTGGCGATTGTTCTGGCGGCGACGTCCGCAAGAGCCGCGCAGAGCGAGATAAAGGTCGATCTAAAGCTTGACGCTTCCGACTTTGTCGTTGGCGAGAGGATTCGCGGCGTAATAGACGTTGTCAATTCGTCCCCGGACCGCATAGCCGTCGGCACGTCCAGGATCATAGACGGCAAGCGTTCCGTCAAGGAGGTCGTTGAGGGCAGAGACCGCCTTTTTGTGGAGGTGTTCAGGTCAAGCGACAGGTCGCAGCTAACGCGCATCGACTCTCGCCCGTTCGTGTCGCCTTTTTTCATTGACTCCGGAGAAGGGCAGAAGCTAGAGACTTTCCTCGGCGACCATTATGCGCTGCGAGAGCCGAGCCGGTACATGGCGAAGCCGGTTCTTGTCCATGACGGCATGCGCTACGAGGGCCAGCCCAGGGTGTTCGACGTAGTCGAGGGCGTGAAGGTCGGAGGAGCAATGCAGATGTTCGTCACAAGCAGAGGTCTTCGCCGGGAGTTCGACATAGTCTATTGGTCTCGCAACGGAAGCGAGCATCTCTTTCTGAAGGCGCAGGACGCAGGAGCCAGCACGAAAGTCTGGGAAACGCGCGATCTCGGGGCGATACTTCGCATCGACAAGCCGACTGTCAGCATAATGAGGACAGGTGAAGTGGTGGTTCTTCATCGGCTTAATCGCGATCAGTTCGTGCGGAGCGAATTCTGGTCGCTGCCGAAGGCGCTGGAGTTCCGCACGCGTGAGGCGGTGGCCGACCCCGACACGGCGGGCACGGCGCGTGTCCGCGAGCTTTACAAGGATGGCGGTGTGGCTCCGAAGCAAAATCCATGGTGGAAGTTCTGGTGACGTGAACATATTAGGTATAGAGACGAGTTGCGACGAGACAGCGGCGGCTGTTGTGAAAGACGGGCGCGAGGTGCTGTCCAACGTCGTCTATACGCAGATTCCCTTGCACCGTCCGTACGGAGGCGTCGTGCCTGAGATTGCGTCCCGCGCCCATGTCGAGAAGATCGGGCAGGTCGCAGGGGAGGCGATAGAGCGGTTTGGCGGGAAGATCGACATGGTAGCCGTTACGTATGGACCTGGGCTTTCGCCAGCGCTCATCGTCGGGATAAACGCAGCGAAGGGGCTTGCAAAGTCGCTGGGAGTTCCCCTCGCCGGAATCAACCACATCGAAGGGCATCTCCACACTCCGTTCCTCTATGATCCTGGCGATGATGAGATTGCGCCTGGCCCCAGCGAGATTGGACCTGCCCTTGGACTTGTCGTTAGCGGCGGCAACACGGTCTGGATCGACATGCCCGAATACTGTCGCTATGAAGTGATAGGCGAGACTCTCGACGATGCGGCGGGCGAGGCTTTCGACAAGGCGGCGAAACTTCTCGGCCTTGGATATCCCGGCGGACTGAAGATAGACCGCATGTCGGCGGAGTACGTGGCGAAGGCGGGGCGTGCTGATCTCATACCGTTCCCGAAGGGGCGTCCGCGCGAAGGCGTTTCCGCGCTCGCGGGGCTTCCTGCGGAGATGTGCGTATCGTTTTCCGGACTGAAGACGGCACTTCTCAGGTATGTGCAGAAGAACCCCTTGCCCGAATCGCAAGACGATGCCGCGGCGGAACTCGCTCGCATCGTTGCGTCCTATCAGGAAGCGATAGTGAGGGCGCTCGCGGATGTCACGCGCACTGCGTTGAGGCGCAAGCGGTACAAGACGTTCGTTCTCGGCGGCGGCGTGTCGCTGAACTCGCGTGTCCGCGAAGTTCTTTCGTCCGTTTGCGCGGAGGCCGGAGCCAGAATTCTCATGGCGAAGCCGAAGTACACCGGCGACAACGGCGCGATGATCGCGGGGCTTGCGCATTTTAGGCAAAACCATGTCGAGGATGCCATGTCCCTCGATGCAAAACCAAGTCTTCAGGTGGGTGAGTGAGATGAAAAATAGCATATTGGCATATTGGATTCTTGCGATAGGGGCGTTCGCGGTTCTAGGCGTCGCTTCGGTGTGGATGGGCGGGCTCAACCAGGACGAGGGCTGGTATCTGTACGCGGCGAATCTCGTCGCAGAGGGCAAGATGCCGTATCGAGACTTCTTCTACACGCAGGGTCCGATGCTGCCGATCGTCTATTCGGGCTTCTCCTGGATATGGAAGTCGTGCGGTCTGCTCGGGGCGCGCGTGTTCACGTTAGGCATTGGCGTCGTCGGCGTTTTGCTTGCAGTCGCGCTGGCTCGTCGCCTCGCGCCGGAGGCGAGGCGTGGAGAAGCGGCACTTGCCACGCTGATTCTTCTTGGATCGAATCTTTACCACGTCTATTACGTGACGATTCCCAAGACCTACGCGCTTGCCGCGTTCTTCGTGATGGCGGGGTTCGTCTTTATCGACTTGGCGCAGTCCGCATGGAACCGTGCGCGCGGCGGATTTGCCTTTGCGTTCCTGTCCGGGCTGTCGCTCTCGTTCGCCTCGGGTACGCGCATATCGCTTGGCGCGATACTTTGCGTAGTCGGCTTGTTTCTGCTCGTGGCGGCGTTTAACGGAAGCAATCGTCGCGTCTTTGCCGGTTTTGTCGCTGGCGGGCTTGGCGGGCTTGCTCTCGTGTACGGGCCTTTCCTTGCCTCTCCCGGCGCACGAGATGGACTGCTCGCCGCGCAGGCTTTTCACGTCGCACGCGGAGGTGGCTTGCACGATCTTACTTGGATAGTCGGCAGTTTGAGCAGACTGGTGCGGTGGTATCTTCCGGTATTTGTCGTGGTAGGGGTTTTCGTCGTGCGTCACAATGCTTCGACGGTGTTGCCGGAGATAAAGTCGCGAACGTTGTGGATGGCGTTCTGTTCGTTTCTGATGGTGTTCCTGGTGCAAATGCATGCGCCGTTCCCGTATGAAGACTACCAGGTTCCAATAATGGGGCTTCTTGTCGTGTCCGCGGTTGTTGCATTTCTGTGCGTTTCCGAGAAGCCTCTGCCGCTGTTGGTTCTTGGCATGACTTTCGCTTGCAGCTTTGGCTCTCCGCTTCTCGAGAAGTGGGCGACCAACGGACAGGACAGGTTCTGGTCTCTCAAGAAGGACAAGTACGAGCTTGCTCAGCTCAGGGATGTCGCGAAGCGCATCGAGGCGCTCGATCCAGGAGGAAAGGAGCTTTTCACGCAAGACATCTACATCGCCATAGAGACGGGGCGCAAGGTTCCTGAGGGGATGGAGATGGGGCCTTACGCAGTTCTTTCCGACGAGGACTACGAGCGGCTTGCGCGAGAGGCTAAGGCTCCTGTCGCGGCGCTTTCAGGCTATTCGTTTGCGGTTGACATGCCGAGTGGCAGGGAGCGTTCAGTGGCAAAGCAGATGAAGTGCTGGGAGATTCTCAAGGAGAACTACCGCCGCGTGGATAGCGAAGCGTACTTCGGGCAGAACTCGACGCCGCTTCTCATACTGAAGAGAAAGTGAGGGAGGATAAATGGCGCAGATACACGGAATGGCCGGAGAATGGGCGAGGGTCAAGGGTATGGTCCTCGGGCTATGGCCTCTTTTCCTTGGCGTGTTCGCCGCTGGCGCGTCGTGCACGGCGGTTGTAGCGGTTTCGCCGATATGGGGCGCGACGGCGCTTGTGCTGTCGCTTCTATATTGCGCGTGGAGTTTATCCAAGGGGCTTCGCCACATCGAGCGCTACTTCAAGGGCGCACGCGGCGAGGAACGCGTCTCTGGAATTCTGAAGACGTTGCCAGACGCATACCACGTATTCAACGATTTTGTCGCTTGCGGCACGCACGTTGATCACGTCGTCGCCGGGCCCGCAGGCGTCTTCGCGGTGGAGACTAAATACTGGAGGGGAAAGGTTACGCTCGATTCCGGTCACATTCTGCTTGACGGACAGTTGCCTTCGCGTTCGCCGCTTTCGCAGGTGAGGAAGGAGGCGCAGCTGGTAAAGGCAGAGCTCGCTAAAAGCGGCTGGAGCGGCGCGGTCACCCCGGTGCTGGCCTTTGCGTCCGACACTTTCGAGGCGAAGATCGCAGAGGCGAACGGAGCCGTCATAATAAACTCCAACCATCTTCGGGACGCCTTTTCGACAGGCAAGGTTGCGATGCAGTCGTCTGAACTCGACAGACTTGTAAGACTTATGGAGAGCAATTCATGAAAAAGACAATTGGATTTCTTGTTTCAATCGGAGCGGTTGCCGCGATAATATGGGGCTGCCAGTGCGTACCTGAGCGCGATCCCGAGCAGGACGCGCCGGAGGTGCTTGTGGCGCAGCCGGAGCAGGAGGCAGAGGAGCCTGCGGCCGAAAAAGTCGAGCCGCCGCCACGGCCGCCATTGAAACAGCTCCATCCGGCGAAGAGCGACGGGTTCATCGGGCGCAAGCTCAGCGACCAAATTGCAAAGGCGCATGTATCCCAGATGAAGTTCGACGACGATGTCTCGCGCCGCGCCTGGACGAATCTCGTCACGTTCTACGACTTCGACCATTCGGTTTTCCTGAAGAGCGATCTAGATCGGCTTGCGCAGAGAGAGAACAATCTCGACGATGAGATAAAGGCCGGCAACGTGTCGTTCGGCTTCGACATCTACAACCTCTATGTCGAGAGACTTCGCGAGCGCGTCGATTTCGCGACCAATCTGGCGGTGTCCGCCAATTTTGACTTCACTTCCAACGAGACGTATCGCATCCGTCGCAAGGATGCTCCGTGGCCGGAGTCTCGCGAGGCCGCAGAGGAGCATTGGCGCAGGCGAATCAAGAACGAGTTCCTGGTCGCCAAGGTCAATCACGAGCTGGACAAGTCCACAAACGCGCTGGAGATCGTCGATAACATGGTGAAGCGGTACAAGCAGTATGCGACGGTGTTGATGGAACCTGACGAGGAGGCGGTTCTCCAGCACTACCTCTCCGCGGTGACGCGTGCGTTCGACCCGCATTCGGACTACATGTCGCCTGCGTCGAAGGAAGACTTCGACATGGAAATGAACCTTACGCTCTGCGGCGTCGGCGCGGTGCTTTCGATGGACGACGGAGCGTTGAAGATCGTCGAGATAATGTCCGGCGGCCCAATGGACGTTGATGGCCGCATACATGAAGGCGACAAGATAGTTGGCGTGCAGCAGGGCGACGGCGAGATGGAAGACATCATGTGGCAGCCGATGAAGAAGTCCATTAAGAAAATTCGCGGCAGGAAGGGCACCCGCGTTACGCTGGAGATCGTGCCGCGTTCCGATCCGTCCGGAACTTCCAAGAAGCGCATCGAGCTCGTGCGCGACGAGATAAAGCTAGAAGATCAGGCGGCGACTGGACGCGTCGATACCGTGACATTCAACGGGGCGACGGCCAAGATAGGCTACGTCTATCTTCCTGGGTTCTACGGAACGATGGACCGCAAGCCCTCCGATCCCGGCTTCCGCAGCTGCACGCTCGACATCGCGAAATACATAGCCGAGTTCAACGCGGAGGACGTCAAGGGGCTGATTCTCGATTTGCGCGGCAACGGCGGAGGCTCCCTGCGCGAGGCGGTGATGCTGTCCGCGCTTTTCGTTCCTGGCGGAACGGCGTTTAGTCCCGAGCCTGTCGTGCAGATCCGCGACGTGCGCACCATTGGAACCCTTCCGATCCCGCCGGGCAATCCCGCCGCGTTCAAGCGTCCCATGATCGTTCTCACCGACCGCGCGTCCGCATCAGCGTCGGAGATCGTCGCTGGGTTCCTTCAGGATACAGGGCGCGCCGTGATCGTCGGCGATGCACGTACTCACGGAAAGGGCACGGTGCAGTCTGTAATGGGGCTGGGTCCAGAGCAGTATGGTTCGTGCAAGATAACCACGGCTCGCTTCTATCGCATCGACGGGCGCTCCACGCAGCTTGAGGGCGTCTCCGCCGACATCCATCTTCCGTCGCTGCTGGACTCTCTCGACATAGGCGAGGACAAGCTGACCTACGCGCTTCCGTTTTCGCGGATAAGCCCGGCCGACTACCGCCTTGCGTGGAACATGCACGCATACGTCCCGGCGCTCAAGTCGTTTTCCGAGAAGCGGCTTGAGGGCAACGCTCGTTACCTGAAGCATCTTGAGAATGTAAAGGGAATGCGCGAGATCGCCGACCGCGAGACAGTTTCGCTTGAATACAACGCGAGAAAGGCGCAGATGGCCGCAGACCGCACGCTGCGCGAACTCGACGAGCTGGACGACGAGAACGACGAGGACTCGGAGAAAAAGAAGAGCAAGCGTCGTCGTCGCAACGAGCCGAAGAAGGACGATGTTGTTCTTGACGAATCGAAGCTGATAATGATGGATCTTCTCCGCCTGATAGGCGACGATGAACTTCCAAAGCCAAGAGGAGACTGGTTCTGATGAAAATCAAGTTCACGAAGATGCACGGTGCCGGGAACGACTTCGTGGTCATTGACGACCGCGAGGGCAAGATACCAGAGGACTTCCGCAGGATCGCCGCGATGGCCGCGCACCGCACGGGCATAGGCTGCGAGGGCGTGATACTCGTCCAGAAATCGGCTACCGCAGATTTCAGGATGCGGTTCTTCAATCCGGACGGCAGCGAGGCGGCGCTCTGTGGCAACGGAGCGCGCTGCGTCGCGGCGTTCGCGAAGTCGATTGGCGCGGTAAAGGGCAAGGTCACGTGCTTCGAGACGCTCGCCGGGCTGGTCGATGCCGAGATAGTAGATGACAGCCGCGTGAAAGTCTGGATGCCGCAGCCGAAGGATCTGCGAGAGGACTTTATCGACTCAGGCGTTCCGCACAGGATAGTGCCGGTAGAGAATCTCGCCAAGACGGATGTAGACGGAGAAGGGCGCCGCATCCGCCTTTCGGAGGAGTTTGCGCCGGATGGGACTAACGTGGACTTCGTCACGTACCGTCCGCCGCACCGCGTGGCCGTGCGCACTTACGAGCGCGGAGTGGAGGCGGAGACTGGCGCGTGCGGCACGGGTTCCGTCGCGGCGGCGCTCGTCGGAGTCTCGCAGCACGGGCTTTCCTTCCCCGTGCAGGTAAAGACGGCGTCGGGCTACGAGCTTGTGATAGATGGCGAATTCGACGGAACGTCGTTTTCATCCGTGACTCTCACCGGTCCCGTAAAGAAGGTGTTTGACGGCGAGATCGACCTCGACGAACTAGACATCCTGCCAGAATGATTGTTGATGAGCCGTCAAAGTCCGTTAGGTTCGCGTTCGACAGGACGCGGCGGTCGGGGCTCTCTGATCAGATGTTCGACGGGCTTCGTCAGGCGATTTTGATGGGGCGCTACAAGCCAGGCGAGTCTCTGCCGACGATTCTCGAATGGTCTAAGTTGCTCGGTGTCTCTATACGCGTGCCGGAGGCGGCTATAGCGCGGCTCGTGTCGGAGGGGCTGATCATCGCCCGCCGGCGCCACGGATGCGTCGTTGCAGAGCGCGGTAACGCGCCGAACTGGAAGGGCCATGTGCTTGTCGTCATTCCCGATTGCGACACGTGCTACTATTCGGCTGTGCAGCTCGGATGCGTTAGGGCTAAGCTGTCCGCCGAAGGGTATCTCGTCACGTCCATGACGGTTCTCCACGAGGATGGTGACAATAGGCGTTTCAAATACGACCTTGCGCCGCTAGAGTTTGCCCTGCGGCAGTCTGTTGACCTTGCTGTCCTGATATTCAACTATCGGCGTTCTTCCATTGCCCGCGCGATAGCTCGGTCCGGGGTGCCGTTTGTCGAGTTTGCAGACGCAGCGCCTAGCAACATCAATGGTTGTGTCGGATCCGTCTGCCTTGACAAGGAGTCCGCAATGGACGTCCTCTCGAAGCGGTGCAGGGCCGCAAAGCTGCGGCATATCATGCAGGTCAGGGTATATGCTGGAAACTTCGACGCCAAGTTGCTCTCGAAGATACCAGGCGTGAAATTCTCGGACTGGATGGTGCGCAGGGATCTAGAGCGATATGGTGCGAATGAAAGCATGGTTCGCGGCACAATGGAGGCGTTTTTACGTCGATTGGGGTCGAAGGGAAAAGGCTGGCTTCCAGATCTTCTTTATTTTTCAGAGGACCATGCGGCGGCCGGGGCGTTGACTGCTATGTTGTCGGCGGGCGTACGTGTTCCGGACGACGTGCGTGTGGTGACGATGTCGAACTGGGGTCTAGGGCCGGTATTTCCCGTCTCGCTCACTCGGCTGGAGATGAACCCATTCGAGCATGGCGACGCGCTTGCGGAGCTGGCGCTCGACTACTTGAAGCACAAGAAGCCCCAGGGCCGCCGCACCGTCCCTCTCAAGTACATTGAGGGCGACTCGTTCCGCTTGTAATGGGCTAATCGCCATTCTAAAAAGGCGACATTGCGCACGATGTCGGCTATTTCTATTTTCTGCAAATAGCCGACGTTTTAGGCGTTGCAGTAAAATGTCGGCTATTTTTCATTTCTGCAAATAGCCGACATTTTCTTGTTGAGCCGAGCTCCGAAATATGATATCATACGTGTATGAAATTCGTAGGAAGAGTTGATTACCTTGACAAGCTCTCCGCGCTTTGGCGGAAGAACAGGAGTTCGTTCGCTGTCGTATCTGGGCGGCGGCGCATCGGGAAGTCCACGCTTGTGGAGGAGTTTGCCCGTCGTTCGTCCTGCGATTTCATTGAGATTGTCGGCTTGCCTCCCGACAGGACGATGACCAATCAGCGGCAGATCGACAACTTTTGCGAACGGCTTGCCAAGGCAACAGGGAAGCCCGAAGCGAAGGCCGACTGCTGGCCAAAGGCATTCGACGCGCTAGTTGCGGCGATTGGACCTCGCCGAAAGACGATAGTGTTTCTTGATGAGATATCATGGATGGGGCGGTATGACGATGCCTTTGCGGGCTTCCTCAAAACGGCGTGGGACACGCAGCTGTCGCTGCGGGACAATCTGATATTGGTTGTTGCGGGCAGCGTTTCGGCATGGATTCACAAAAACATCCAGCGGTCGAAGGCGTACGTTGGAAGAATATCGCTTGACATATCTCTTCCGGAACTTCCGCTTTCCGAATGCCGCGAGTTCTGGGGGCGGAAGGCCGACAGGACTGCCACGCGGGAAATGCTGGATGTCATGTCCGTCACTGGAGGAGTCCCGAAGTATCTTTCCGAGATAGATCCGTCTCTTTCCGCCGACGAAAACATAAGACGGCTTTGCTTCGACCCCAACGGATATCTGTTCAATGATTTCGAACGCATTTTCGACGACGTGTTCGACGAAAGCGTCGCCTCCAAGAAAAGAATCGTCGTCGCGCTTGCCGATGGCCCTGCGAGCATCCAAGAATTGGCGGAACGGATTCGAGTTCCGTCCAGCGGCCACATATCGACGGATGTCTGCGATCTCGTCGAGGCGGGTTTTGTCGCCGGCGTTCGTGGGAAGAATCCAGATACGGGACGAGATGTCAGGGAAGTCCGCTACCGGCTGAAGGACAACTACACTCGGTTTTACCTCAAATACATTCTTCCGAAAGCCGATGCAATCAGGGAAGGCATATTCCGCTATGTGTCGCTGGACATGCTGCCGGGATGGGATGCCATAATGGGCCTTCAATTCGAGAACCTCGTCCTTAACAATTTTCAGACGCTGGCCAGGCACATCGGACTTGTCGGCAAGAACGTGGAGTCCGTGGCGCCGTATTTCAGGCGCGGTCGCACGTCAGGAGACGGGGTCCAGATTGACATGCTTGTACAGCTTCCTAAATGCGTCTATCTTGTGGAAGTGAAGCGCATGAACAGGATTCCCGCTTCTGTCGAGCAGGACGTTCGGCGGAAAATAGATCGGCTGCCGCTCAAGAAGGGGAAGTCAGTCAGGACGGTGCTGGTCTATGATGGAGAGCTTGCGCCGGAACTTGAAGAGGACGGATTCTTTGATCGCCTTGTCCGCATGGATGAGCTGATGCGCTCAGCTTGACCATCCCCAAAAACGCACCCTGCCACAAAAACTACAATAACTATAATTTCCTCTCTTGCGCTATGCGACGGAGTGCTTCGGATGTCCGGCGCCAAGTTCCGCCGCGGTAGGGAAGACCCCAAGGAGTTCGGGGAAACGTATCTTCCGGCTGGGAGCGACTCAGGCACGATGGGAAACACCATCATGCTGCAGCTGCGCAGGACGCAATATTTCGGTCACGCACATTGGACTTTCGGCGACACGTGTGATGGGGACTTGCGCTTTGCTCGGGCAGGCGGTTGGAACGGCTGCGTCTTTGCTGGTAAAGAAGGGGATTCTGCCGGCGGAATTGGACGAGAAAGGCATAGGAGAGCTTCAGGACATTTTGGAAGATGACGATGTCATGTTGCCCGGTAGATGGAGGAAGCCCTTGCCGCTTACTTTGGCCGCGTTGCCAGACCCCGGTTTCGAGGCTCTGACAAACGGCGTTGACCGCAGCTACGCCGGCAAGGACAACGGAGCATGGGTTGAAGTCGGCGGAAGCTGCGGCTATTCATGGCCGGTGCCGATTCGCGCTTCCGGCGTCCGCATCGTCTTCGACACTGATCTGATGCGGCATCGCCGAATGCCGGTAGAAGAGGACTTTTCGCGTGCCGTCATGCCGCCCATGTTGGCGCGGGATTTCCGGCTTGAAGTGCGCAAGGCTGGAGAGTGGTCCGTCTGCCGAGAGGAAAAGGAGAACTTCTCGCGTGTCAGGCGGCTTTCGTTTGAGCTGTCTGAGATAGACGCGATTCGCCTTGTCGTGGAGAGGACGTGGGGCGGAGAAAAGGCGCACGTCTTTGGGATTGACGTCCGCTGAGTGGCGCACGGGCGGAGGTGACGCAATCTTCTACGACTAAAAACTACAATAACTATATTTTCCCCCCTTCCATTCGGCGGCGGGTTATGGTATAATTCGCGGTGAAGTCATAGTCAACAGGAGGAATCCGTGAAAATGAAGAGTTGCAAATTACACAGGAGGCTCGCGTTGTGCGGCCTTGCGGTTTCGCTTTGTGCGCTTGCTGTCGGGGCGGTGTCGGCCGTGACCGGCGAACGCTCGTTCTGCGACATGGGCGCGGCACTGGATCCGAACGACCCTACAAATGGCGGGTTCTGGACGGTTACGCGAGCGAACGCGGTCGTCTGCGACTCGTCGGCATCCGTGTCTGCCGTAGTCGTGGCTCCGGGAAGCGCGCTGAAGTCGTCCGGGACGGACATGGATACGACAACGCCAGGCGCCATAATCGTCGTCATGTAGGAGTACGCCATGAAAACTTCATTGACAGTTTGCTGTTCCATTGCCTCGCTGACGCTGTGCGCGTCCGTGCCGCAGGTTTCCGACGTGACGATGAGCCAGGTGCCTGGTCGCACCATGAGCGTCACGTACAGGCTGGACGCTCCCGCGATCGTGACGTTCGACATCGAGACCAACGGCGTGTCGATAGGCGCCGTGAACCTCACCAACGCCGTGGGCGACGTGAACAAGGTCGTAAGGAAGGTCGGCGAGACATGCCAGATAACGTGGCGCGCGAAGGAGGTATGGCCAGATCATCGCGTGTCCGGCAAGGCCGCGAAGGCGGTGGTCACGGCGTGGAGTCTTCAGTCGCCGCCCGACTACATGGTCGTTGACATGACCCATACCAGCAACGTCGTTTTCTACTCCTGCGCCGAGGCGGTGCCTGGCGGTGTTACGAACGACTTGTACAAGACGGACCGTCTCGTCATGCGCCGCATACACGCGGCAGGCAACCGTTTCCAGATGGGGTCGCTTGTCGGCGAGTCTAACAGAACTGCATCCTACGAGGTGCCTCACGACGTAACCTTCACGAACGACTACTACATTGGCATCTATCCGTTGACACAGAAGCAACTTTTCCTCGTTCAGGGGGTGGCACCGTCGCAGTTCTACGGTTGCAAGAACTGGCAGATGCGTCCAGCGGAGACTTTTTACTACGGCATTTTGAGAGGGACTGCCGACGCGAACCGCTGGAGTTCCCTGAACCCGAGCCACGAAGTCAACATGACTTCAGGCTATTACCTCGGCTCCTTCCGTCGCTTCACGGGATTGGAGCTTGACATTCCGACCGAGGCGCAGTGGGAGATTGCGTGCCGCGCCGGAACTAGGAGCGCCTTCAACGACGGCACTGATTCGATGGACGCAGTCGGTTGGAATTCGTCGAACTGGGCGAACGATCCAAATTGCGCGTCTAACGAAACGCACGTGGTGGGGCTTCTCAAGCCGAATGCCTGGGGATTGTACGACATGCACGGCAATGTCGGAGAAATGTGTCTTGACTGGTTTTCGAAGGGCGACTATTTTTCCGATGGCACGGAGGCTGTTGAGCCTCCAGGGTCGGACGCGAGCCGCGAAGGCGGCAACGGCGTGAACTATCGTGTCGTCCGCGGCGGCAACTGGAATGCCGCGGCAAGCGCGGCTCGCTCTTCAAGCAAGGGATTCAGGACGTTCTGGGCGGACGGAGCCGATGCGACTCTCGGTGCCCGCCTCTGCTGCCCCGTGCAGTTCCCGTATTGACGGAAAGGAGTTGTCAAGATGAAGTGCATTGTTTCCGTTTCTGCCGTTGCCGTCGCCGTTGTCGCCTTTGCGGCGCCGACTGTTACCGTGACTTCGATCGACCAGGATGCCTCGTTCAATCGCATCAAGGTGTCCTATACGCTAACCGAAGACGCCGTCATCACATGGTCGGCCAAGACGAATTCCATCGCCATAGATCCGCAGCGCCTTACGCGCGTCTGGGGAGACATCAACCGCAAGGTTTCCGCTCCGGGAGGCTCGTTCGAGTGGGCGGCCGCCGAGGAATTGTCCGATTTCTTCAATCCTTCGGCTCCAATCGAAATCACGCTGACCGCTTGGCCGACCAATGCGCCGCCGGACTACATGGTCGTAGATTGCGCCGGCAAGAGCAACGTAACGTACTATGTTGACGCGGCGTCGGTTCCGCTCGGTGTCACGAACGACCTCTACAAGACGAGGAAGATGGTCATGCGCAAGATCCCCGCAGTGGGCGTCACCTGGAAGATGGGGTCGCCGACGACTGAAACGGAACGGACGCAAGTTGACGGTTCGACATACGAGGTCCGTCACAATGTCACGCTGACGGAAGACTACTACATGGGAATATATCCTGTTACGCAGGGTCAGTATCTCTCGTTCATCGGGAGCAATCCGAGCTACTTCAACAGTTCGCGGTGCTCTGATTGGAGGCTGCATCCCGTCGAAAGGGTCTCCTACAACTCCATCCGCGGGAACCACGATGTCGCTCCGTGGTCGGGGAACAATCCGAGTCATGGCGTAACGAACAGCCTCTTTGTGATGAGAAACGCAACCGGCATTAAGTTCGATTTGCCGACCGACGCACAGTGGGAATACGCATGTCGTGCTGGAACTTCGACAGCATTCAACAACGGGACAGATTCCATTGAGGGCTCCAGCCTTTCGGAGCGTGTCGGTTGGACCAGTGAAAATTCATCGGGCAAGACGCACGCAGTAGGCCTTTTGAAGCCCAATGCATGGGGACTTTACGACATGCACGGGAACGTGTATGAATTGTGCCTCGATTGGAATGGTGCACTTAACACGACCACGGCGGTTACGGATCCCGCAGGCCCCGCCACAAAGCCTAGTAGTCACAACGCCAAGGTTCGTCGTGGAGGCAGTTATTACAACAACCAGGCAAGGGCACGTAGCGCAGCTCACAGTAATATTGACGCTGGGTCTAACGCCGATACGACAGGTTTCCGATTGGTCGCCCCCGCCGCAGGTTGCTGGAAACACGAGTAGCGGCGACACTATATGACGTGTGCATGTCTCGTGTTGTGCGCCTTGACGGCCGGCTGGCTGCCTGGCGACGGCACGTTCCTTGACGATCCGCAGAAGGGTCTCGCCATGGACTTCAGCGCGGACATGGCGGACGCGGCGGCGTTCGAGGCGATGTGCCGCGCGGATGTGGAGCACACGGCAAAGGTCGTGCGGCGCAAAGGGCTTTCGACGCTGCTTGTCGATGGCGAGGCCACCCCGCCGATTCTGTTCAAAGGGCATTCCGCAGGCGGCAAGGCCAATGTGTTCTCGGGCAAGGCGCTCGCCGACGCGGGTGTGCGCCTCATGGTCGCCAACGTCGGCTTTCGCGGGTCGCCGTGGTTCCCAAAGTCGCCATGGACGCGCGACGGCTTCGACGCCGAGAGCGCGGTAAAGACGATTCGCAAGGCGATGCTGACCGCCACCAATGCGCTGTGGCTGGTGACGTTGCGCGTAGATCCGCCGATGGACTACGTCTATTGGCATCCAGAGGAGGCGTGGCGCTCCAGTGACGGCGGCTACGTGTTCGGCAACGGTGTGCACGTGAAAGGCGCACGTGCCGCGCTTGATCCGGTAAATACAAACAGCCCTCCCGCCAAATGGGAATGGTGCTGGACTTCCATGTGTTCGCGCCGCTGGCGTGAGGAGGTGAAGGCCAACATCGCGGCGGTCGTCGCCAGATTGAAGGAAACGGGAATGTCGAAGCGCATTGTAGGCGTCCATTTGGGCGGATTCCATGACGCGCAGTTCGCGACCGCGCAGGGCGATTTCTCGGAATGCGCCAAGGCGGCGTTTGTTGCAAGCGGCGAGAAGGACTACGACAGGTTCCTGAAGCTGTGGCCGCAGCGTCTCATTGACGAGCTGGCGCGGCACACGAAAGAGTGCTTTGGAAAGGACATTGTCGCGCTCAGGTGGTGCATGGGCGCTTTTGGTGCAAGTTACTGTTCCTCCCACGACATCTGGGAATTTCTCAATTCGAAATACGTCGACGGCATGGTTCCACAGGCTGCGTATTCCCTGCGGGCGCCTAGCGAGCCGCTTGGCGTCAAGCCGCCGGTTGCGTCGTTTCATCTCCATGGAAAATTGCTTGTCTGCGAGCATGATCTCTATCCGTGGATCATCCGCGATCCAAACCGGCCAAAGTACCACGACAGGATGGTAAGCCGGGCGAAGAATCCCGACGAGTGGCGCATGATCAACCGCAAGACCGCAGGCGCGATGATTGCGAGAAACGCGGGCTGGTGGTACTTCGACATGGGCGGCGGATGGTATTCGCCGCCGGAAATCGCGGCAGAAATCGCAGCGACCGTTCACGACGCCCACGATGCGTATCTTGGCCCGCGCATGCAGTGGCGTCCGTCGGCTGCGCTGGTCATCGATTCCGAAGACCTTTTGTCGAAGCAGCATCCGGACGGATGCGGCAAAACGGCATGCACCCTCGATGCCTTTGTGCGCGAGATAGCCCGCTCCGGCGTGCCGTTCGACAGCTATCTTAAAAAGGACCTCGAGGCGAACCCGTGGATATCCAAGGCCTACAAGGCCCTGATAACGTTCGACAGCCGCACCGAACTAATGGGCACAGCGGAGATATGCAAGCGTGTCAAGGACGCCGGGGGCTATGTGCCCGTGCCGGAGTGCACGCTGTCCGTCGACATGAACGGCGGATTCCTCTCCGTGCACGGCCTCTGGGACTGCAAGGTTGACTTCGAGCTGCCGTTTCCATGCCGCGTCGTGAACCTCAAGTCTGGAAAGGAAGAGCCTGTTTCCGGCAATAGATTCCGCATTGAGGTGATGAAGGGCGAGACCTGCTGGTTCCGACTGCTGGGCGAGAGCCCGCGTCCCGAGACGTGGTTTCACGTCATCGGCGGAAATGCGTCCAAGGCGGGGCTGACGGCCGACCTGGAGGCGCTGAAGGACGCTGTGAAATCGTCGCCGCCGCAGATGGCAGATGGCGTCTGACGCTCGCCGACAACTCCTGCGCCTTGATCGTGATGAAGGAAAAATGAGAACACTATGCGGAACAATTCTCGCGGCAGTAAACGTCTCAGGAACGGACATCGCCCTTGCCTCGCACGAACTGCGAATCAGTGCGGACGCCATTCCTCACGCATGAACCTCTGTCTTTTTCTCGAGGGTACGGGTCGTGGCGTCGCGGGGAAGATTACGAACGTGACGCGGCTACGCAATCTTTGCGTGGACGATGCGCGGTATTTCTGCCGCGAATGGTTGCGTCAAAAGGGCGACGGCAGATCGTTAGAGTTCTTTCGCCCTTATGCGGCGAAGGAAGTTGTGCTTGAATGCCTTTGGACCTCCGAAGAATCGTGCTTCAGATTTGCTCATTGTCATGCCGGAGTCGAGCTTGAGCGCAATCAAGGTAAGCGTGCAAACGAGGTCTGCAAGTTGGAAAAGCCGGTACTTGGCTGGACGGACGTTTTGCGCGAAATCGATTGTGCAAGAGAGCGTGTTCTCAAATACATCATGAAGGATGTTTGTGACTGCGGATTGTCCGCAATCGTAGTAGATTTTCACGCAATCAAGCCGTTCAAGCGTTGTCTTGTTCGCGGACACAAAATCTGTGAGTGCTCCCTTGAGCCGTGCAGCGAGCTGGACTGGGCCGGTTACATAGTGCTTGTCAACGAAAATGCATTTGTACTTGAAATCTACTTTGCGGGCAAAAGTCATCATTCGGGCGAAGATGCGTTCGCGCAGACGACGGTTCAAGAACTCATATCCCTGTTCTCGGCGAATGAGAGGCCCCGCATGGAAAACGAATGTCTCTGCGTCAATTCCGATTTCGTCGATTGCTCGGTCCATTTCTGCCAGTTGCGGCGTGATGTCGATGGATTGGTCGTGAAGCACCATGCCGATGACATAAAAGCGAGAGCCGTTGTCTGGGTAGAGGAAACTGCCAGACTCGTCTACGAACACGCTCAGTTTGCTTCTTTTCATCTTGCTTACAACAGGCTTTTCAATAGAAAGTGGCGGAAATTTCTTCCCGCCACTTTCGCGGAGACCTTCCCCCGCATCCAGGTGGTTCCGGCCTTTCGACCCTCGCCACGACGAAGTATACCAAATTATTATTCGTGGTGCAAGGGGGCGCGGATGCAAAATTTTGCAAAGGCAAGTTGAAGAAGTGTGAAGAAGATGAAAGGAACTAAGATGAGAACACTGTGCGGAACAATTCTCGCGGCGGCGGCAGTGGTTGCGGCGACATGCGCGGCGGGTGGTGGTGACTGCCGGCCGGAGACGTGGTTTCACGTCATCGGCGGCAATGCGTCCAAGGTGGGGCTGACGGCCGACCTGGAGGCGCTGAAGGACGCTGGCTTCGGCGGAATACAGTTCTTCCACGGGCAGTGGGGCGAGGCGGAGGCGTGGGACGGAGTCACCGAGCAGATTCCGTGTCTCAGCCCTAAGTGGGACGAGCTTGTCACTTATGCCGCCGACGAGTGCGCCCGTCTCGGGCTTTCGTTCAAGATGCAGAACTGCCCGGGATGGTCGATGAGCGGCGGGCCGTGGATTGCGCCGTCGAACGCCATGCGGAAGTTGGTGTACGCGAGATGCGGCGGCGTGGGGACACGCCGCCCCACCGTTCCTGACATTCCGATTCCGGAGGAGTATTGTGACGCAGACAGCGATTGGCAAGACGTGTGCTATCTTGCATTTCCGACGCCGGAAGGCGCTCTCGGTGATTGCGTCCTGCCATGTGCCATCGAGACGAATGGGAACGTGCGGGTGTTTCATTTTGAAAAGTCGGTGACTATCCGGACGCTTGAGCTTCCGTCGCCAAGCCAGTTGAACCACGCGTGGTCGTACAATCCAGACACGCATGTTTTGTTTGAAGCCAAGATGGAATCTGGATGGAAGATCGTCTGCGACGTGGACTATCCGCAGGGATGCTGGCAGGACAGGGTGCCGTTTTCGGTTGCATGCGAAGATGTCTCATCGAAGACTTGGCGGCTGACGGTGACGGCGCCGCATCCGATAAAGCTGCCGTTTGTGAAACTGCATTCCGACGCGCGGCTCGACAATTGGGAAGGCAAGTCTGGACATGTCTTGCGCGGACTGATGAAGCGTTCCGTGCCGAGGCAGGACGCAACGGCGTATGTGCCGCGCAATGCGGTGCGAGTGGTAAGACCGGGTGACGTGCTTACGGGGAACTGGACTGTTCTGCGCGTCGGACACGTCAACATGAAGAAGAAAAACGCCCCCGCGCCGAAAGAGGCGACTGGCTGGGAGTGCGACAAGCTGGACCCTCGCGGGATAGAGGCGAATTTCTCTGGCTACATCGGACGGCTCGCAGACGGGCCCCTGGCCGGCGGAAAACTGAATGGCATGATTGTTGACAGCTGGGAGTGCGAGCGCCAGACATGGACATGGCGGATGCCGGAATGGTTTCGCGAGGCGAACGGGTATGACGTGAATACTATTCTGCCGGCGGTGTTCGGCTGGATTTTGGATTCTCCTGCAGAAACAGAAAAGATTCTTCTTGACTGGCGGCGTACGATTTCTAGTCTCATTACGAAGAACTACTACGGGCGCATGTCGGAGCTTGCGCATGCGAAGGGGCTTTCCGTAGCGTACGAAACCGCCTTTGGCGACGTGGTGCCCGGCGATATCCTCGAATACTGGAAATATTGCGACACGCCGATGTGCGAGTTCTGGCAACCGTGCACAATGAATAATGGAGGCGTGGGGCATCCTAACTTCAAGCCGGTTCGTCCTTGTGTTTCTGCAGCGCATCTATACGGCAAGCGGCGCATCGATTGCGAGGCGTTCACGAGCATGTCGCTTACGTGGGACGAGAACTTCCGCGCTTTGAAGGAACAGGCTGTACGTCACTTCGCGCGTGGAGTCACGCATCTCGTTTTCCACACTTGCACTCATAATCCGCAGACCGATGGACGTGTCCCCGGAACGAGCTTCGGATCGTACATCGGCACTCCGTTTGTTCGCGGGCAGACGTGGTGGTCGTTCATGCGGTCGTTTACCGACTGGACGGCGGAGTGCTGCGCGTTCCTCGAACGCGGCAAACCCGTTGTGGACGTTCTGCGCTACCTTGGCGACGACCTAGGCCACAAGCCGGACGAACTTGAATACTTCCCCGAAGGGTTCAAGTGCGACTATTTGAACGCGGACGTTCTTTTCAACAGGCTTGACGTCAAGGACGGACGTTTTGTGTTGCCGGACGGCATGTCGTACGCGGAGATATGGGTGCCGCAGACTGTTATGGTTGCTCCCGCGACACGTGTGCGGCTTGACGAACTCGCAGAGAAGGGCGGTCGCGTGGTGTACGGTACGGCGGATGAAGCCGTCGCGGGACTGAAGCCGCAAATAGCGGCAACGCCCAATTTGCTTTGGTGCCATCGCGTCGACGGCGATGCAGACCTCTTCTTTGTGGCGGCTGCTGAGAAGGGATTCAATGGCGAGGCGACGTTCTCTACGCAGCATGGCGAAAAGACGCTCTCGCTCGGCCTTGCCCCGTTCGAGACTCGGCTTATCAACTTTTCTCCGATGGGATTGTTTTTATCGACAGGTTTGACCGGATTTGCAAGATTGGGAGAACATGACAATCCTGTTAATCTTGTTAATCCTGTCAAAGAAGCCCACTCAATTTCGCTTGATTCATGGACGTTGTCGTTTCCGCAGGGTTGGGGAGCGCCTGAGCGGATGAAACTTGATCGCCTTGTGCCGTGGAAAGACCTGACGGGAGTTTCCGAGGAGGGTCGGGCATTTTCCGGCACTGCGACATATACGGCGAACATATCCCTTCCCCGTTCTTCGTTCCCCGTTCCCCGACTCGACCGCCATAGCCTTGGCGACGGCGGTTCCCTAATTCTTGACCTTGGAGAAGTGCGTGATTTTGCACGAGTCTTTGTGAATGGACATGAGGTTGCCGCGCTGTGGGCTGAACCGTATCGCTGCGACATAGCGCCGTTTGTGAAGAAGGGTGTTAACGAGATTCGCGTCGAGGTGACGTCAACATGGTTTAACCGTCTTGCGTATGATTTTGCCCAGCCGGCTAAGAAACGCAAGACATGGACGGTGTGGAATGTCGGCGGACGGACGCCGCCGTGCCTAGCGCCTAACGCAAAGCTTCGCCCGTCAGGACTCCTCGGACCGGTCAGACTTCTGATAATGAGGAACATGTAGGGGATCAGTTGACTGGGGAAAGTCGAGTCTGGTTCCGCTTCGTGTTCAAGCGCCAGGCGTTTTTCGCGAAGAACCCAGCACTGCGGTCTCGGACTGTTTCATGCGCGGGACTCTCCGGGGATATTCCAGCGCGCCCCCCTTTGGTGACAAAAGCCGCCGTTTTTGGTATAATGCGCGGATATGAATCTGCTTAAGGCATTATTTGGAACAAAGAACGAGCGCGAGCTGAAGAAACTGTGGCCTATCGTGCGTGAAATCAATCGCATTGAAGAGGAGTACCAGTCGCAGAATTTTTCGGACGAGGACTTTCCGCGCAAAACGCAGGAATTTCGTGACCGCCTTGCGAAAGGCGAGACGCTTGATGCAATACTTCCCGAGGCGTATGCGCTCGTCAAGAACGCATGCCGCCATCTTGTCGGCACCACGGCGGAGGTCTGCGGCCATACGCTGACGTGGAACATGATTCCTTTCGACGTGCAGCTCATAGGCGGAATCGCGCTGCACCAGGGCAAGATCGCCGAAATGCAGACTGGCGAGGGCAAGACTCTCGTCGCGACGCTTCCGATGTACTTGAACGCCCTGGCTGGCAGAAACGTCCACCTCGTGACGGTGAACGACTACCTCGCGCGGCGCGACGCTACTTGGATGGGCCATCTCTACAAGTATCTGGGCCTCACTGTCGGCTGCATACAGAACTCGATGGATTCCGACGAGCGCAGGGCGCAGTATTCCTGCGACATAACGTACGGAACGAACAGCGAGTTCGGCTTCGACTATCTGCGCGACAACGGCATGGCGCAGAGTCCCGAGCAAGTCGTGCAGAACGGCCATGCGTACGCAATCGTTGACGAGGTTGACTCGATTCTCATCGACGAGGCGAGGACGCCGCTTATCATCTCCGGCCCCGCGACGATTTCGACGAGCCACGTCTATACGGAGCTCAATCCTCTCGTAAGCTCGATCGTGCGCGTGCAGGTTTCGATGTGCAATGACCTTGTCGCCCAGGCAAAGAAGGCCTACGATGCGGGCGACATCGCGAAGTTCAAGGACAAGATCTACCAGGTTTACCACTCGACGCCGCGCCACAAGCAGTTCATGCACATGCTCGAAAACGCGGAGATGCGCAAGCTGCACGAGGATGTCGAGATGCAGTTCCTCTCCGAGACCTACAAGGAACATGCGCGAGAGCTGAAGGGCGAGCTTTACTTCACGATTGACGAGAGGACGCGCGAAGTCGCCCTCACGGACAAGGGCTGCGAGAAGATATGCCCGTCCGATCCGCAGATGTTCGTGCTGCCGGATCTCGCCGCGCAGATGAGCGCGATAGACGGCGACACGACGATTTCCGACGCGGAGAGGCTTGAGCGCAAGCGCAATACGCAGTCCGCGTTCGTCGAGAAGTCCGACAGGGTGCATGTCGTCGATCAGCTGCTTAGGGCGTACTGCCTGTACGAGAAGGACGTCGAGTACGTCGTTCAGGACAACCACGTTTATATCGTCGACGAGTTCACGGGGCGCGTCCTGCCCGGCAGGCGCTGGTCTGACGGACTCCACCAGGCGGTAGAGGCGAAGGAAGGCGTCGAGATCGAGAAGGAGTCGCAGACTCTCGCGACGATAACGATCCAGAACTACTTCCGACTCTACGACAAGCTTTCCGGCATGACGGGCACTGCCGAGACGGAGGCCGCCGAGTTCAAGTCCATCTACAAGCTTGACGTCGTGTCCATTCCGACGAACAAGCCGGTGAACCGCATCGACGGCAACGACCAGATCTACCGCACGGAGCGCGAGAAGTTCAAGGCGATCATCGCCGATGTCGAGCGCCGCCACGAGAAGGGGCAGCCGATTCTTCTCGGCACGGTGGAGGTCGCGACGTCTGAGGTCCTGTCGCGGATGCTCAAGATGGCCCGCATTCCGCACGAGGTGCTGAACGCGAAGAACCACGCTCGCGAAGCGGAGATCGTCGCGCTCGCAGGCCAGCGCGGCGCAGTTACGATTGCGACGAACATGGCAGGCCGTGGAACGGACATAAAGCTAGGCGATGGCGTAACGGAGCTTGGGGGCCTGCACGTCATCGGTTCCGAGCGCCACGAATCGCGGCGCATCGACCGCCAGCTTCGCGGCCGTTGCTCGCGCCAGGGCGACCCCGGCTCTTCGCAGTTCTTCATTTCGCTCGAAGACAAGCTCATGCGCCTTTTCGGCTCTCAGCGCATAGCGGGCATCATGCAGCGTCTTGGCCTCAAGGAAGGCGAGGTAATGGAGCACAAGTGGCTCAACCGCTCCGTGGAGACTGCGCAGCGCAGGGTCGAACAGCAGCATTTCGCCGTCCGCAAGCGCACGCTTGAATACGATGACGTGATGAACAAGCAGCGTTCCGTCGTGTACGAGCTTCGCGGCAGGGTGCTTTCGGGAGACGCCAAGGCTGTCCACAACCTTGTCCTCGATGTGATGAACGACTTGCTGCTCACGCAGGCCGACAGGTATCTCTTCGATGCGAAGGACGGCAATCTCGACGACTTCATGAACTGGCTCGGCGTGACGTTCCCGGTGACGGTGACGGAGGACGAGATACGTCCGCTCATGGGAACCCCGGAAGCGGCGGGCGAGTTCGTGATGAAGCGCGTGGAAGAGGCGTACGAGGCAAAGTGCGCGGGCGAGGACCAGGCGGTTCTCCCGTACATGGAGCGCGGCGTCTTCCTTCAGGTCATCGACCGCGAATGGCAGGACTACCTGCGCGCGATGGACGATCTGCGCACAGGGGTCAACCTCAGGGCGTACGGGCAGCGCGATCCTCTCGTCGAGTACAAGAAAGAGGCGTTCGGCATGTTCGAGACGCTGATGTCAACCATCAAGTCAAAAGTCGTCTCGGCGGAATTCCGCAGCGCGACGGCGTCGCGCATGCAGGCGATGCTTGCGGCCGCACCAGTCCGCGCACAGACGAACAGGGCTGCGTTCGACGCCGAGGAGACGAGTTCCGAGAGCAGTTCGCGCGGAGCTGCAAAGTCATCCGGCTCGATGACGATTGGCGATGTTTTTGCATCGATGATGAGCAGACCACCGGCTCCGGGTGGAGCTGGCGCGCCTATGCCGGGCATGGCTCCGGCGCGGCCATCTGCTGCCGTGGGCAGGAACGATCCGTGCCCTTGCGGTTCTGGGAAAAAGTACAAGAAATGCTGCGGAAGGGGGTTGGCATGACGACTGCGATAATTCTTGCCGCCGGCAAATCCGTCCGAATGGGCGGAAGCGTCGACAAGGCGTTCCTCTCCCTGGGCAACCGCCCCGTTGTGGCGTGGAGCCTTCTTGCGTTCGAGCGCTCTCAGTCGATCGACCGGATAGTACTCGTCGTCCGCAAGGAGCAGGTTCTTGCATCCAAGGCCGTGGCGAAGATGTTCGGGATTTCCAAGTTGCAGAGCATCGTCGCAGGCGGTGCGAAGCGGCAGGCGTCCGTCGCGGCAGGACTTGCCGTGTGCGACATCGACACGCGGATCGTGGTCATCCACGACGCGGCGCGTCCGTGCGTGACGTCGGCGCTTGTCACCGAGATCGCCGATGCCGCAAAGCGCTCGCCGGCAGTGACCGTTGGGCGTCCGGTGACGGACACCGTAAAGCGCTGCGAGAAAGGGTTGGTTGTAACCGAGACCGTGTCTCGCGATAAGCTTTGGACGGTTCAGACCCCGCAGGCATTTCAGATAAAGACGCTCAAGGATGCGCTTAAGGCTCTAAAGCCGAAGGATGAAGTTACCGACGAATGTCAGGCCGTTGAAATGTCGGGCGGCACCGTGAAGATCGTCGAAAACCTAGTACCGAACGTGAAGATAACGACGCCGGAGGATTTGCAGATCGCATCTGCGCTGCTGAAGTAGAATGGACAAGATATTCGCCATACTCGGAGACATCCACTCCAACCTCGACGCGTTGAACGTCGTTCTGGACGACTGCCGCGCTCAGGGGGTCACGGATTTTCTTTGCACCGGCGACGTAGTCGGCTACAACGCCTGTCCAAGGGAGTGCCTGAAGGCAGTGCGCGACCTTGGCTGTCCGGTGATGATGGGCAACCACGACCACTACGTGTCGTCTTGCCAGAATCTTGCGGACTTCAATCCGCACGCGGCGGCCGTCATTGAATGGACGCGACGCCAGCTGTCGGATGACGAAATCGACTATCTTAGAAACCTTCCTTTCGTCAAGACCGTGATGGGCATGACGCTCGTGCATTCAACGCTTGACAACCCGGGAGCGTTTGGATACGTGTTCGACCATCTCCAGGCCGAGGCGAGCTTCATCCACCAGATGACGCCTCTTTGCTTCCACGGCCACACTCACTGCCCGATGATATACGAGAAGCAGGTGTCCGCCGTGTATCGCATCGACGCGCAAGATTTCCGCCTGCCGGTCGGGCGCAAGTATTTCATAAACGTAGGCTCCGTAGGCCAGCCGCGAGACGGCGATCCTAGGGCGGCGTACGCGATATACAACATCAAGACCAGGCAGATAGTGTTCCGCAGGCTGGAGTACGACGTGGAGGCGGCGCAGGAGCGCATTCGCGCCGCCGGGCTTCCTGAGCGGCTTGCCGAGCGCCTGGCGATCGGAAGATGACGAGATCTTTCACCAGCACGCTTGTCGCCGCGGCCGTCGCGTTCGTCGCGGTGGAAGCTTGCGCCGTCCGCCACGTGGGCTTCGAGACCGATGCCTTCAACCGCGTGTATCCGGCGTCCTACAAGAACACGTTTGTGTTCTCCCCGGCCTCGTTCGAGCTTGACTGTGTGCTCATTGCCGAGGCCTTGGATACGATACCCAAGGCGAACGTCGCGTCGATGATGGGCGTGGTAATCGATTTCCAGGGTGCGTATTGCCCGATTCTTGACGCACTTGAGATGGGAACGAACGGCCTTTCCTACGTTTGCGCGAGGGGCTTCTGCGTGCCTGACATACGCGCCGCCGACGCCAATTTCCGCACGCGAATCCAGCGAGAATACAGGACGGAGGTCCTGCGCCTCGTTCCAAAGCTAGGCGCGGAGGCATGGTTCCGGGCGACGATGGACGGCGAGATGGAGGATTTCGAGATTTCGGATGCAGCAGCCAACTCCGGACAGTACATGCTCTACGACCTTGTTTCGGTGACTGCCGAATGGGCGGATCCGTTCCCTCTCGCAAATACGCGCATGCGCCCGTTCAGGATCAACGATTCGACAAACACGGTGGATGTCGCGGTCATGTCCGACGTGCGCATTGCGGATACGTTGGAGACGAAGGAATTCACTCTTCTCGTCCTTCCTCTTAAGGGCGACGCCGAGTTCTTCGCGCTTCTTCCGAAGGCCGGCTACACGCTTTCAGACACGCGGGTGTTCATGACATCCATGGAGATCGACGGCATTCTTTCGTTCCGCGACCCCGGCTCTTCGCAACCAGCGCTTCGTTGTCCATGCGCGATAGAGATCCCGCGCATCGAGATATCATCGCGCACCTCGTTCGCCGGGGCATTGCGCTATTTCCGAATTCCGATGGAAGGGCTTCGCAGCGCCGCGGGCGATTTCCCTGGCGGGGATTTCGTTCAGTTCACGAAATTTTCCATTGCAGAATGCGGTCGCGGCAAAAAGCCTCCAAAGGCGAAGAATCCGGAGGATGCCGTTCCCGTTGCGGCTGAAGTCAAGAAAGTCGCTTTTGACAGGCCGTTCCTCTTCTTCGTATATCACCCAGGGACAGCGACGATTCCGGTTGCTGGGCAGTTCATGGGCGTGGAGGCGAAGACGGGTTCGTAATCATGAAAGGCGGTGTCTGATGAGAAAGGGAATAATTCTTGCAGGAGGAGCGGGCACGAGGCTCCATCCGCTAACTCGGGTCGTGTCGAAGCAGCTTCTGCCCGTCTATGACAAGCCGATGATTTTCTATCCGCTTTCGACTCTCATGCTCGCCGGAATTCGCGATGTGCTCGTCATATCCACGCCTACCGACCTGCCTATGTTCGAAAGGCTTCTTGGCGACGGCTCTCAGATCGGAATGCGCTTCTCCTACAAGGTTCAGGAAGTGCCGAACGGGCTCGCGCAGGCGTTTGTGCTCGGGCGCGAGTTCATCGGCGACGATGACGCGTGCCTTGTGCTGGGCGACAACATCTTCTACGGCGCAGATCTGCCGCGCCTCCTGAAAGCGGCCAACGCTTCGCCGTCGCCTACGGTGTTCGGCTATCGCGTCGCCGACCCAGAGAGGTACGGAGTCGTCGAGTTCGACGGGGACGGGAACGCCGTCTCGCTAGAGGAAAAGCCCCAGAAGCCGAAGTCCAACTACGCCGTCGTCGGGCTGTACTTCTACCCGAATTCCGTAGTGGACATCGCCGCAAACCTGAAGCCGTCGGCGCGCGGAGAGTATGAGATAACGGACGTTAACCGCGAATACCTGAGACGCGGCGAACTGAAGGTTGAGGTGATGAGCCGCGGATTCGCATGGCTCGACACTGGCACCCACCAGTCGCTTGCCGATGCGACGAACTTCGTAAGGGCGATCATCGAGAGGCAGGGGCTGCAGATGAGCTGCATCGAGGAGATCGCCTGGACGCGCGGCTGGATCGACGATGCGCAGCTAAGGAAGCTGGCCGAGTCTTATGGGAAGTCCTCGTACGGACAGTACCTTCGCAAGCTTGTCTGAAAACCGTTCTTGAAAAACAACTCGAAAGGAGAAACACGATGAAACCAACACTAGTAGTCCTTGCAGCAGGAATGGGAAGCCGTTATGGCGGACTTAAGCAGGTGGATCCTGTTGGGCCGTCCGGCGAGACGATTCTTGACTATTCGGTATATGACGCGATACGCGGCGGCTTCGGCAAGGTCGTGTTCATCATCCGCAAGGATTTCGAGGCCGAGTTCAAGGAGAAGGTCGGCCGCAAGTACGAGGGTGTAGTGGAGGTCGGCTACTGCTATCAGGACTTGAACGACATCCCCGCTCCATACAAGGTGCCGGAAGGGCGCACGAAGCCGTGGGGCACCGCCCACGCGACTCGCGCCGCGCGCAATTCCGTAGATGGGCCGTTCGCCGTAATCAATGCGGACGACTTCTACGGTCGCGACGCGATGGCGAGACTGGGTGCGTTCCTCTCCGAAGTCGATCCGGCATCCCTCCACTTCGCAATGGTTGGCTACCTTCTCAACCTTACGCTTTCCGAGAACGGTTCCGTTGCGCGCGGCATCTGCGATGTCGCGGCGGATGGAACGCTCAAGAGCGTGACGGAGATGACGAAGCTCGTCCGCGCCGGCGACATGGCCGAAAACCAGGAAGACCCTGCGAACCCCGTGAAGGTTCCCCTAGACGCCAGAGTCTCGATGAACTGCTGGGGTTTCACTCCGAAGCTTTTCGAGGAGCTGGAGTCCCGGTTCGCGAAGTTCCTCGCCGCTCGCGGCGGAGAGGAAAAGAGCGAATGGTACATTCCGTTCGTGGTTGACGAACTGATCAAGGAAGGCAAGGCCGATTGTCGCGTACTGCCGACTGAGTCGTCGTGGTTCGGCGTCACGTACCGCGAGGACAAGCCGCACATGGTCGCCGAAATCGGCAAGCTCGTCGCGGCGGGCTCCTACCCGGCCAAGCTCTTCTAAGACAGCATTGCTGCATGGATAGAAGGGGCTTTCTGGCTTCTCTTGCGGCTGCGGCAGCCTTCACTGGCTGCCGCACTCCGTCTTTGAAGGCGCATGGTAGCATCATGGAGGCCAGTTTCGACCTGGCTTTCCAGCAATCCCTTGGACTCTTCGACTGTGCGATTGCCGGCGGCTCGCGTGGACCTTTCGCCTCTATCGCGGCGGCGGGGATGCATGTGGACGAAAATTCGCTATTTGAGATCGCCAGCGTTTCAAAGGTCTTCGTCGCCGCCATTTGCGCCAGGCTCTTTGCTCAAGGACGTCTCGATGTTGACAAGCCGGTTTTCGGCGAGGCGTCCGCGCTGGATCTTGCGACGCATACGTCTGGCTATACCGATGCATGGATGGGAAAGGCCGGTGTGTTCGGGAAGAAATGGCCTTTTGCCTCCGATGCCGAATACGAGGCCGCAGCGATGTCCGCAAAGCCGTCCTACAAGAAAGGGACGAAATCAGTCTATTCCTGCACGAACATGATTCTGCTCGGATTTTTCCTTGAGCGCGAACTGGGCATGGATCTGGACGATGCGGCGCGAAAGTTCGTGTGGGAGCCTCTTGGCATGAAATCGACGACATGGCGCAATGTTCCGTCCTCTGATAGACGGCTTGTGCAGATATACACGAAGGGGCCACGTCCGCTCGGCACAAAGGGGGACGAGAACGCGCGGAATTTTACGCGTCCTATTGGCAATGCCGGCGTGTTCACGTCATTTGCCGACATGCGTCTTTTTGTTGCAGACATGCTTTCGCGTCGCGCATTCGAGCGAGAGTACTACGATCTCATGTTTGCGCCGAAGTTTGAGGACGGCGATACGCGCCGTTCGTTCGGATGGAACATGTCGCGAACGTCAACACCCGATGGCTGGAGCGCGGCGACGGTGTGCCATTCCGGTTATACGGGACAGTACGTCGCCATCGATCCCGAGAACGGCGGACGTGCGGCGGTCGTGTTCACGAATCTCAAGACCGACGACAAAAAGCTGCGCTCTGACTCGTTCGCCGGTCGTCGTCGCATTGCCGCGCTCGTCGCATGCTGAGGCAGTTCAAGTTTCTGTCAGAATATACTTGAGGTGTCGCTATTATCAAGTTTTTTTGGTATAATTACCGACATGTCAGAAAACATCAAGGATTCTATTTTGCACTGGTTCACGATCGCGCTTATGGCGATTGTGATAGTTGGCGGCGCGGCGATGGCGTACCCGTCATATCGGCGCGGCCAGGCGTTGAAGATTCAAGAGGCTGAACTCAAGGCGAGAATCGAGGAGAAGAAGGCGGAGATCGCGAAACTTCAGGAGTACCAGCGACGCTTCAAGACAGATCCCGATTTTGTCGAGACGATCGCTCGCCAGAATCGCCGCGTCTTCCCCGGCGAACTTGTTTTCATCTTTGAAGATTGAGGAATGGCGGGGTTCCTTAGGATGTTTCTAGGTGTCGTGATGCTCCCGCTTTGCTGGGGGATCGCGAGATCGTTCGTCGATGCCGTGCGCATTTCCGCAGGCGCAGAAGAGGCGTTCAGCGCAGAGGCCGTTTCTTTGCTAGGCGGAATTGCGGCCTTCGCCCTCTGCTGGGCTGCTCTTTCGCATCCCGTCAAGACATACGTGCTTGGACACGAGCTCACGCACGCGCTGTGGGGGCTCTTGTTTGGGGCGCGTCCTAGCGACGTGCGCGTCGGCGCGACAGGCGGCAGCGTGAGACTCACCAAGACAAACTTCCTGATAACCCTTGCGCCATACTTCTTTCCGTTCTACACTTTTGTCGTCGTTGTCGTGGCGCTTGTCACATATATTTTTCTGCGTCCGTTGCCGTATCTTCCTCTTTGGATGTTCATGATAGGCTTCACGTGGGCGTTCCATGTCCTTTTCACGGTTGAGACGCTTGCGCAGCGCCAGCCAGACGTGAAGATATATGGCCGCGTGTTCTCCTGGACATTTATCTTTATCGTGAATGTCGGAATCGTCCTCGTCTGGCTGGCGGCGACAACATCGCTTTCGTTTGTGGACCTTGCCTTCATTCTGGTAAGGCGGGTGGCGTCTGCCTATGTCGCGGTCGGCGGCGCAATCTGGAGCGCGGCGCAACGGGTTTATGGTATAATTCACACATGAGTTTCGCAAATCCATGGATGCTTGCCGTGTTCGCGCCGCTCGCAGCGGTCGCGGCGTGGCGTCTGTTGCGGCGCGGCAGAAAGGCGGGCGTCAGGTTCTCCGCCTTTTCGAGAATTCCTTCCGGCGCCGCGGGCTGGCGCGCGAAGATCGCGGCGGCGACGCCGTTCATCCTTCTTGCGGGGCTTGCTCTTCTCATAGTCGCCGCAGCGCGTCCGCGCTCTCCGCTTGCGCACGGCAAGCGAAACGTGGATGCCATCGCCATCGTGATGACCGTTGACGTCTCTGGCTCTATGGACGCCCTGGACCTCACGCCGCGCGGCGAGAAGTTTTCGCGCGAGACTACGCGTCTTGCAGTCGTGAAAAAGCTGTTTGCAAAATTCGTCGAGAAGCGGTCGGACGATCTCATCGGACTCGTTACGTTTGGCGGATACGCCTCGACGCCATCGCCTCTCACGGCAGATCACGAGGCTCTCTTAAACGTCTTGAAGGGCGTGGAGATTCCGTCCATCGCCCTCGACGACCAGGGCAGGGCCATTGCGGCGGACGAACAGATGACGGCTGTCGGCGATGGGCTCGCCACCGCGCTTGCGCGTCTAAAGGACGCAAAGCCTAAGTCGAAGATAGTGATTCTCTTGTCGGACGGCGTATCCAACACAGGCGCGGTGGAGCCTGACGAGGCCGCCGCCGCCGCCGCGAAGATGGGCGTAAAGGTCTATGCCATCGGAGTTGGCACAAGAGCGGTTAGAACGCCTTTCTTCGGACGCGACTTCTTCGGACGCCAGGCCATCACGTACGCCGACATGACGTTCGACGAAAAGCAGCTCAAGTCGATTGCGAAGACAACTGGCGGAACGTACTTCGCCGTCAACGACAAGGACGCGCTGGAATCCGCTCTGGAGGAAATATCAGAGCTTGAGACGACGCGGCTCGAGTCCGACACATACGACCGCTGGAACGAGCACTTCGCGCTCTTCCTCTTCGCCGGCGCCATCCTGGTGCTTGCTGCGGTGTCGCTGTCGATGTCCGCCGCACGGCGAATGGCATAAACGGAATGAGGATTTCTTCAACACAACCATACGATAAAAAGAAAGGAAAATAAAAGATGAGCTATTCGACAGCCAAGGCAAAGTATGCCAAGATTGGCATCGACACCGAGAAGGCAATCAAGGATCTCGGCAAGATCGCCATCTCCCTCCATTGCTGGCAGGGCGATGACGTCGGCGGATTCGAGACTACCGGCGGTGCGTCGGGCGGCATCCAGACGACGGGCAACTATCCAGGCAAGGCGCGCACGCCGCAGGAGCTGATGAAGGACCTCGACTTCGCGCTCTCTCTCATTCCTGGAAAGCACCGCGTCAATCTGCATGCCTGCTACGGCATCCACGAAGGCTCTGTCACGGATCGCGACAAGCTTTCCGAGAAGAACTTCAAGCCATGGGTCGACTGGGCGAAGAAGTCTGGCGTCAAGCTCGACTTCAACCCGACGTTCTTCTCGCATCCGATGGCGGCGGACGGCCTGACGCTCGCTAGCCCCGATCCGAAGGTTCGCGCGTTCTGGGTGAAGCATGGCATCCAGTGCCTCAAGATCGCCGAGTACTTCGCGAAGGAATTGAAGTCTCCCTGCGGAATCAACTTCTGGTGTCCTGATGGCTACAAGGACGAGCCGTCCGACCGCCTTGGACCGCGTCAGCGCATGGCCGATTCGCTCGACAAGATCTTCAAGTTCAAGTACGACAAGAAGGCCGTCATCCCGACTCTCGAGTCGAAGCTCTTCGGCATCGGCGTCGAAAGCTACACGGTTAACTCCCACGAGTTCGTGATGGGCTATGCGATGACGCGCAAGATCCTCGCGCTTCTCGACATGGGCCACTTCCACCTCACCGAGTCTGTGGCGGACAAGATCAGTTCGTTCCTCATGACGTTCGGCAAGGTCGCGTTCCACATCTCGCGTCCCGTCCGCTGGGACTCCGACCACGTCATCCGCCAGAACGACGACCTGCGCGCCTGCGCTCAGGAGATCGTGAAGATGGGTCCGGAAAACTTCATCGTCGCGCTCGACTACTTCGACGCTTCCATCAACCGCGTTGCGGCATGGGTGCTCGGTATGCGCAACATGCAGAAAGAGCTCTTGAAGGCGATGCTCGTTCCGTGGAAGTCTCTCACGAAGCTTCAGGATACCGGCGCACTCACGGCGCAGCTCGTTCTCCAGGAGGAGTACAAGAACTATCCTGTCGAGGAAGTCTGGGTCGAGTTCTGCCGCCGCAACGGCGTCGTCGCCGACGAAGCGTGGTTCAAGGCGGTGGAGAAGTACGAGAAGGACGTCCTTCTCAAGCGCGTCTGATCGATGAGACCGCTGGAAGAGATACTGTCGGACGTCCGCGCCCGCATAGGCGCGGCGTGCCGACGCTCTGGACGCAACCCCGACGACGTCGAGATAATCGCCGTGACGAAGACTCACGGCGCTGAGGTCGTCGGGGAAGCGTGGCGCGCGGGTCTTGGAATCGTTGGGGAGAACAAGGTGCAGGAGGCGGCCTGGAAAAAGCCGGCGAGCGTGACAGGGCCTTCATGGCATCTCATCGGGCACCTCCAGTCCAACAAAGTGCGCCACGCGCTCGCGCTATTCGACTTCATACATTCCGTAGATTCGGAAAAGCTTGCTGACAGAATCGACTCCATCGCCGCAGACATGGGGGCTTCGCCGCACATCCTTCTTGAAGTTAACGTTTCGGGAGAGCGGTCCAAGTCCGGCATGACGCCGGAACAAGTCGCGCCGCTCATTAGGCACATTGCGGAGAAGTGTCCGCGAATCACCGTCGAAGGCCTGATGACGATGGCTCCGTTCTCGGAGAATCCCGAGGACGCGCGGCCATACTTCCGCAAGCTGCGTGAATTGCGGGACGAGTGCGAGAAGTCGCTTGGCATTGGATTGCCGCGTCTTTCCATGGGCATGAGCGGCGACTACGAAGTTGCTGTCGAGGAGGGGGCTACGTGGGTTAGGCTGGGAACAGTTCTTTTTGGAGAGCGCCCCAAGCTTCAGCGCGTTGCCGCGTCTTCGGACGGCGACGAAGTTCAGTCTGGCGGCCTTGATTCCTATTCAGGCGAAGGCCCCACGGTGCGAATTCTGGACTGACCTCAAACAGTTGCGGGGTTTGCCTACCTTACTATCACGGCGATGCCGTCGGGTATCACCGTGACCATGTAGTCTGGTCTTCCGACTAGCGACTTCGCCATCTCCATCGCCTCAGCCGCGCTGTGCGCGGGGATCATGTGCATGTCCCTGACGAGCTGGTCGTCGCACGACGACACGAATATCACCTTCGCCTTGAGCAGTATGCGCGCGAGTATCTGCGACTCCCACTGGTCGACGACCGTGTCCTCCGGCCTGCGAGCAAGGAAGGTGCGCATCATGTTCTCGAGGTCCGGCTCGTCGCGGAAAGTGCGGTACAGGCTCTCGCCGCCGTGTCCGTCCGCCGCCTTCGCGAACATCACGATCACGCCGCCGGGCTTTACCGTGGCCTCCGCCGCCGTCATGCCCTTGACTGACTGGTAGATGTTCTGGTCAAGCGGATAGCCGCCGTTCGTCGAGACGGCTATGTCGGCTGGAATCGCGGCCACTTGGCACTTCGACGCAAGGAACTCGCGCCCTGCCCTGTGCGCCGCATCGCAGTCGCCGGCAACGCTGAATATTGGCTCGTGCGCCGCGTCGATCACTACGTTCACGACGAACGCTAGCTTCGCCGCCCGCGCGGCGAACAGCATGTCCTCGTGGATAGGGTTGCCGTCAACGACGCCGGTGCGCGCATTCGGGTGCGCGATGAAACCGGCGTTGTGGTTGTACATGACCGTCTCGCGACTCGCGATACCCGGCAGTACGCTCTTTCGTCCGCCCGAGAACCCCGCGAAGAAGTGCGGTTCGATGAAACCCTCGGCAACGAGTAGATCGGCCTCTGCCGCCAGTTTGTTTATGACGAGATTCCCTCCAGAGGGGAGCTTCCCGAGGCTCACGAGGTTCGCCGCGTCGTCGCAGTCGTGGACGACGATCTTCTCGTTGGCCATTATCTCGTCGCCGAATTTCGCCGCCAGCTCGTCCCGTGTCGTCGTGCGGTGGAGACCGGTCGCGACGAGTATCGTTATCTCGGCGTCGGGGCTGCCTGCGCGTATCTCGGAGAGCACCTGCGGCATGATGACGCGGCTCGGGACCGGGCGCGTGTGATCCGACGCGATGACCGTAATCCTCTTCTTGCCTGCGGCGAGCTCGCGCAGGCGTGGCGACCCTATGGGGTTCTCTATGGACTCGCGAACTAGCTCTGCGGCGCTTTTTTGCGGCCTGTAGCCGTGGATGCCGGAGCGGAGGATGCCGGCCAGATGGCCGTCCTCGATCTCGAATGGAACCTGCTCTTTGCCGTATGGCAGCTGTATGACGTTTCTCATTTCACGCATTATACCAAAAAATCTCTTGTTCCACCGAATACGCCGGATAATAGATTTTGGGTGCTTTCACGAACGGCCACGTTTTCCCTACGGAAGCGCGGCCTGATTTTCTGGTTTAAACCAGATGGTTACTAAATCGCGCGGTGTGGTATAATACCTGCGATGGCCAAATACCTCGACATTGCCGACAGCCTTGGGAACGAGATTCGCGACGGAAAATACGCCGCGCGTCGCTCGTTTCCAAGCTTGACGCAGATCGTTCGGCGCTTCAAGGTCTCGCGCCCGACGGCCATGCGCGGCGTCGCAGAGCTAAAGCGCCGCGGGATGCTCTCTGCATCGCCGCGTTCAGGGCTCTTTGCCAAAAGCCGCGCAGCGTCTCGTAAGATCGGGCTTATCGTCCCAGGCGTAGCCGTCACCGACTTCTTCAAGCCTGTGGTGAGCGAGATAAACCGCCTCGCCCGCGAGGCCGACTACGAGCTGCGTTTCGGCGAGGTGTGGAGCAACGTGCGCGAGGAGCGCATCGCGCAGGTTCGCGACCTTGCCGCCGAGTTCATAAAGGGCGACTTCGCCGGTGTCATCTACGAGCCCCTTGCAGGGCCGATAGGCGACGAGATCAATCCTCGCATCCTTGAACTTTTCGACAATAAGAAGATGCCCGTCGTCCTCCTTGACTGCGACATCGTGCCTTTCCCCGAGAGAAGCCACTACGATGTCGTGGGCGTAAACGACCTTGAGGCGGGCGCGCGCATCGCGAAGCACCTGATGGACGTTGGAGCGAAGCGAATACACTTCCTCATCTGCGAGCTCTGCCCGACAACCTTTGCAAACCGCCTAGCCGGAGCGGAGGCCGCGCTAAAGCTTGCTGGAAGAAAACTGCCGAACGGCGGGAACGTCCTCTACGCAGAGGCGGACGACCTTAAGGCGCTTAAGCGCTACCTTAAGAAGCAGAAGGCGCGCCCCGACGCGTTCATCTGCAGCAACGACGTAATCGCCGCCGCATTCAAGCAGACACTTGAGAAGACGGGTCTTCGCGTTCCTGAGGACGTTATGCTCACGGGCTTCGCAGACCTGCCCGTGGCAGCTCTCATGTCGCCGCCATTAACGACCGTTCGCCAGAACCGCGAGCAGATGGCGCAGGCGGCTTTCCACCGCTTGATGGCGCGGATTGCCGACCCGTCGCTCCCGCCATGTGACCTGTTCCTCCCCGCGCAGCTTGTTGTGAGAGAGTCGACGGAAAGAAAGAGTGTAAAGTTGAAAGGGAAGGTAGTATGATTGTTCATAATGGTTTAGCCGCAAAGACCGCAAAGGTCGCAAAGGGGACGTTTGACCCTTTGTGCTCTTTGTGTTCTTTGTGGCTAAAAAGAGCCATGATGCTTGTCGTACTTGCGGCGATGACATCCTCAAGAGTCTTCGCCCAAGCTGTGGTTAATGCGAGTCCAAAGGATAAATATGTGCCACCGAAATCGCCGCTGGTTCGTGAACGCTTAGAGTGGTTCAAGGATCAAAAGCTGTGTCTGATGATGCATTTCGGCCTGTATTCGATCTGG
>Ga0310696_10000767_pt1 | contig 47911 bp, 44 predicted proteins | sample AusTroGonzalo_MG_4_FD_203885 | JGI IMG/M metagenome (GOLD analysis project Ga0310696, IMG submission 203885) | Bovine rumen microbial communities from tropical cattle in Woodstock, Queensland, Australia - Gonzalo_02 (v2) (version 2) | ecosystem: Host-associated > Mammals > Digestive system >...
GATCCTGGTACGGTATTTGGCAGACAAGGAGCACTTTGAACGCTTCACCTGGGACTGGCGCATCCCCCTGATCGCGGTACTGATCACGGTCTCGGACGCCTTGTATTTTTACTCCGTCAAGGATCCGGACGCCCTGCTCTCCGTGATTTCGATGATCCGTCGCAGTTCCGTGGTGATTACCTTCGTCTTCGGTGCCCTGATGTTCAAGGAGGGGCACATCAAAGACAAGGTGGTGGACCTCGTCCTGATGATGGTGGGCGTCACGCTCCTCCTCTTCGGGACCCAATAACAGATGATTATGAAACGTATCGTCCTTCTGATAGCCCTGCTCAGCCTCACGCTGGCCGCAGGCGCCCAGTCTCCCCGCTTCAAGCTCGGCAAGTGGACGGAGATCCAGACCGCCATCCTGCAGGAGCTGAACCGCTCCTACGTGGACTCCCTCCCGATCGACCGCATCGAACGGCGCGGCATCGACGCGATGCTGGAGAACCTGGATCCCTACACGGTCTACATCCCGGAAGAGGAGAACGAGAACCTGCAGATGATGATCCACAAGTCCTACGGAGGCATCGGTGCCGTCATCTACAAGCCCGACGTCCAGGGCAACGTGATCATCAACGAGCCCTACGCCGGTTCGCCGGCCCAGAAATACGGCCTGGTCTGCGGCGACGAGATCCTCGCCATCGACGGCCAGACGGTCGTGGGCCTCAACTCCCAGCAGTGCAGCGAGAAGATGCGGGGCGAACCGGGCACCCAGGTGGTCTTCCGCGTCAAGAAGCTGCGCAGCGGGGAGGAAGTGGACATCACCGTGACCCGCGAGCGCATCAAGCTCGGCGATATCGAATACGCCGGGATGTTGGAGAACAACGTGGGCTACATCTCCCAGAACGGCTTCTCCGACGGCGTCGGGGCGGAGTTCCGCCAGAAAGTCATCGAACTCAAAAAGCAGGGGATGAAAACCCTCGTGCTCGACCTGCGCGGCAACGGCGGCGGCCTGATGAACGAAGCCGCCGAGATCGTGTCCGTCCTCGTCCCCAAGGGCTCCCTCGTCGTGTCTGCCCGGGGCAAGGAACCCCACGCCAGCTATGCGCTCACGACCGACAAGGAACCCGTCGACACCAAGATCCCCGTCATCGTGCTGGTGGACTCGGGATCCGCTTCGGCTTCCGAGATTGTGGCGGGTGCCCTCCAGGACCTCGACCGCGCGACCATCATGGGCGAGCGGACCTTCGGCAAGGGGCTCGTGCAGAGCATCCGGTCCCTGCCTTACGGCGGGGAACTCAAGGTCACGACCGCCAAGTACTACACCCCCTCCGGCCGCTGCGTGCAGGCGATCGACTACGCCAAACGGCGCGAGGACGGCAGTGTGGAGAGCATCCCGGATTCGCTGACACGCGAATTCAAGACGGCCCACGGGCGCATTGTGCGCGACGGCGGCGGCATCACCCCGGATGTCCCCCTCACGTTCCGCGAATACAGCCGCCTGACCTATTCCCTGGTCGCCTACGGCCTGATCGAGCAATATGCCCTGGAGTTCGTCCGCAAACATGAGAGCATCCCGCCCGTCGAGGAGTTCCGCCTGTCGGATGCCGACTATGAGGACTTCATCGCATTCGCCAAGGGCAAGGAGTTCGACTACCGCTCTTCGGCCAAGACCTATTTCGACCGGGCCAAGGAAGAGCTCAAGCGGGACGGCCTCGACGAAGCCATGAAGCCGCAGCTTGACGCCCTGGAGGCCTCCCTGAATATGGAGAAGGAAGACTTCCTCCGCCTCAAGCAGGACGAGATCCGGCCCCTGATCGAGGAGGAGATTGTCGTGCGCTATTACTTCCAGGAGGCCGGCGTACTGGTGCGCATCCGCTACGATGACGCCCTCCGCCAGGCCCTCGCGAGCGAGCGGATCAAGGCCTACTGATGAACCACCGCACCCAGCTCATCATCCTGAACACCACCAAGGTCGGGGAGCGCTCCCTGGTCCTGCACGCCCTCAGCCCCGACTGGGGGCGCCGCAGTTTCATCACCTCCGTCCCCAAGGGCGGCCGGCTCGCGCTGTTCCAGCCGCTCAGCGTGCTGGATGCCGAGGTCAGCGAGAACCCCCGCTCGGAGCTCTGGCGCGTACACGGCCTGTCGGCCAAGCATCCCCTGTCCGGCATCCGCACCAGCCCGTCCAAGAACGCGATGATCCTCTTTATGAGCGAGGTCCTCTGGCGGACGCTGCGCGACGGCACGCGGGAAGACGGACTCTTTGAGTGGTGCGAGCGTTCTATCCTGACCCTGGATGCCCTGGAGGGCGACTACGCCAACTACCATCTCCGCTTCCTGCTGGAGCTGGCCGCCGCGCTGGGATTCTCCCCTTCGCTGGAGGATCTCGCCCCCTTCGCCGACGCGCACCTGGAGCAATTGCGCGCCCTGGTCCAGTCGGACTTCAGCACCTGCCTGCTCGTCCCCCTGAGCGGAGAGGCCCGCGGCGAGATCGCCGACAGCCTGCTCCGCTACCTCAGCTACCATACAGAAACCCGCATCGAGGCGCGCTCGCTGCGGGTTCTGAAGGAGTTGTTCCGGTAATTCCCTACACCAGATTGATCCCGGCCTCGCGGCATTCGCGGATCATATCCTCGGGCCAGATACTGCTCTGGATCTCGCCGATGTGGGCTTTGCGGAGCAGGTACATGCACAGGCGGCTCTGGCCGATACCGCCGCCGATGGTGCAAGGCAGTTCGCCGGCGAGCAGGCTGCGGTGGAAGGGAAGCCCTTCCTTCCAGCTTTCGCCTTTCAGCTCGAGCTGGCGGCGCAGGGCGGCCTCGTCGACGCGGATGCCCATGCTGGACAGTTCGAAGGGACGCTGGAGGACATTGTTCCATACGAGGATGTCGCCGTTGAGGCCCTTGAACCCCTCTTCATTGGGGCTGCTCCAGTCGTCGTAGTCGGCGGCACGGCCGTCGTGCGGCTGCCCGTCGGACAGGACACCGCCGATGCCGATGATGAACACGGCGCCCCAGCGGCGCACGATTTCATTCTCCCGCTCCTTGGGGCTGAGGCCCGGATACAGCTGGACCAATTCTTCCGCGTGCACGAAATGGATCTCGTCCGGGAGTTCGGGCGTGATCTGCGGGAACTCCACGAAGAGCTTGTTCTCCGTGACCTTGATGGCCTCGTAGATGCGGCGCACCGTCTGCTTGAGGAAGCCCAGGTGGCGGTCTTCGCGCCGGATGACCTTCTCCCAGTCCCACTGGTCCACATAGATGGAGTGGAGGTTGTCCAGCTCCTCGTCAGGGCGCAGGGCGTTCATGTCCGTGTAGATGCCGCGACCGGGCTGGATCCCCAGCTGCGCCAGCTTGACGCGCTTCCATTTGGCGAGGGAATGCACCACCTCGGCCTGCTGCTCGCCCATATCCTTGATCGGGAAACGGACCGGCCGCTCCACGCCGTTCAATTCGTCGTTGAGGCCGGTCCCGGAGAGCACGACCATCGGAGCGGTCACGCGCAGCAAGGCCAGCTGGGCTGACAGATTGTTCTGGAACATATCCTTGACGGCCTTGATGGCCTTCTCCGTGCGCTCGGCGCCGCCGAGCAGATCCACGTAGTGCTCAGGAAGAATGAGTTGCATGCGGCAATACTAACTAACTGTCCGCAAAGTTAATCATTATTTCTTCTTTCGCAAGGAAAAGCGGATGTAGGAGATCACGCCGAGGAGGATGATCAGGATGGCGTGGGCTTCGTGGCCGAGGGTGGCGGTCAGGATGCCGGTGTCCCAGGAGGCTCCGTAAAGGCTCTGGAGCGAAAGCGCCACGAGGTAGTGGTAGGCGCCGATGCCGCCCGGCACGGGAATCACGGACGCGAGGTTGCCGACGGCGGACAGGAAGAGCGCGTCCACCAGCCCCAGCGTGTCCAGCATCGGCAGCGCGCGGATGGTGCACCACATCATCAGTACGTACATCGCCCAGATGCCAACGGTGCTGAGCAGGAAGGTCCATTTGCGCTTCATTCTCCCGATGCTCGCAATTCCGGTACCCAGCCCCTGCAGGGAATCTGCGATCCGGCCGAAGAAACGGACGCGAGCGCGGAAACGGAACACGGCCCAGAAGAAGGCGACCAGCAGCAGCGCCACGGCCACCAGCAGCCAGACCAGCGAGCCGCCCATCCGGGCAGACAGCGGAGCCCAGACGTTCTCGGAGAAGAAGGGGCCGAAACTCTCCTGCTTGAGCACCAGCGACAGGATGATCAGCACGAGCACGGCGATCACGTCGCAGAGGCGCTCGCATACGAGGGTGCCGAGGGCCTTGTCATAACTCATCCGCTTGGAGGAGACATAGCCGCAGCGCACGAATTCTCCGGCGCCGGGCAGCACCACGTTGACGAGGTTGCCCACATTGATGGCGTCCCACACGCTCAGACGACGGATTTCCGGATCGAGCGGGCGCATCAGTGCGGACCAGCGTTCTTCCCGGAATACGAGGGCCAGGATGGCGGCCAGGAAATAGAGCGCAATCCAGATCCAGCGCGTCTGCTGCAGCCCGGCCCAGAAAGCCTTCCAGTCTACGCCCCGGAACGCGAACCAGACCAACACCACCGCCAGCGCCGTGGTCAGGGTGTATTTGAGCAGATTTGCGGTCTTCTTGTTCATGGGCACGCAAATTTACGAATTATTTATGTTATTTTTGTAAATCATGAAGTCTATCCTTGGTATTGGTAATGCTTTGACGGACATCCTGGCCGTGCTGCCGGATGATACGCTTCTCAACACCTTCCATCTTCCGAAGGGCAGTATGCAGCATGTCGACGCGGAGACCGGAGACGGCATCTGGTCTGCACTGAAGCCTTTGGGCGTCAAGTATGTGGCGGGCGGCTCTGCCGCGAACACGATCGCCTGCACCTCCGTGTTCGGGATGCCGTCCGGCTTCATCGGCAAGATCGGCAACGACGAGCTGGGCCTGCTCTTCAAGAGCGACCAGGAGCAGTATGGGGTGCAGACGCATCTGCTGACCGGCACCCATGCGAGCGGCCGCTCCATGGTCTTCATCAGCGGCGGCAACGCCGAGCGCACGTTCGCCGTCTATCTCGGCGCCGCGCTCGACCTGGTCCCGGAAGATCTCGATCCGGCGTGGTTCGAGGGCTACGACTATTTCCATATCGAAGGCTACCTGGTGCAGAACCAGGATCTGGTCCGCCACGCGGTCGAACTGGCGCGTGCGGCCGGATGCACCATTTCCCTGGACCTCGCATCCTACAACGTGGTCGAGTCCAACCTCACCTTCCTGCACGACATCGTCGACAAGTACGTGGACATCCTGTTCGCCAACGAGAACGAGGCCCGCGCCTTCACCGGGTGCGACGTGCCGCGCCAGGCGCTGGACGAGCTGGCCCGGCTGTGCAGCATCGCCATCGTGAAGGTGGGTAAAGACGGAAGCTGGGTCAAGTCCGGCAACGAAGTGCACTTCATCGAACCCTGGCCGGCGACACCTGTCGACGCCACCGGCGCAGGAGACACCTATGCGGCCGGTTTCCTGTATGCCGACGCGTTGGGACTCCCGCTCAAGGCCCGTGGTGAGATCGGCTCCATCATCGCCGCCAAGGTGGTCGAGGTGATCGGCACCAAGATTGACGTCCCCCGCTGGCGGACGGCCAAGCAGGATATCCGGGATCTGATAGACCGTTATACCCGATGAAGAATCCCGTCCTGGCCCTCCTGCGCTGGTATGTACTCCGTCGGAACCGGAGCACCGTGCCGACCACGCTCCTTCCCCTGCGGGAGGTGCACAGCGCCACGGTGTTCGTGGATACCACGGTGGAGGGCGAGGATCCTGCGCGAATCTGCCGGGCGGTCCGGCAGTTCTTTGATTATCAGGGTATTCCCGTGCTTACCCTCTGCCCGAAAAAGGATGACATCAACCTGATCGGCTGCCTCAAGAAGAAGGCGCGCGGAGACGGGGAGACACCCCGGCAGGAGGACTTGTTCATCTCGCTGGCCGCCTCGCCGCAGAACTTCGCCGCGGAATTCGAGGCCCGGCGCAGTACAGCCCGGTTCAAGGTAGGCCGTTATCCGATTCCGGACGGCGTATTCGATCTGGTCGTGTCCATGCCCGAGTTGTCGGAGGCGGATCAGGCGGCGGCGTTTGCTGCCATTAAAGATTATCTCAACAAGATCCGATGAAGAAGTATCTGATCGTCTTTCTGATTTCCATGGTGCCGCTGATCGAGCTCCGCGGGGCCATCCCCTATGCCGTCGGTTTCGGTTTGCCGCTGGTCCCGTCGCTGGTCGTCGCGCTGGTGGGCAACATGCTTCCCGTGCCCTTCATCTTCCTCTTCGCCCGCAAGGTGCTGGAGTGGGGCAAGGACAAAAAATATATCGGCGGTTTCTTCACCTGGTGCCTGGAGAAGGGCGAGAAAGGCGGCCGCAAGCTCGAAGCCAAGGCCGGGGCCGGCCTGTATGTAGCCCTGCTGCTGTTTGTCGGCATTCCGCTGCCGGGTACGGGCGCCTGGACCGGAACCCTTGCCGCCAGCATCCTGGATATGGACTTCAAGAAAAGTATGCTGTTCATCCTGCTCGGCCTGTTGCTCGCCGCCGCGATTATGCTGGCCGCCTCGCTCGGCGTCTTCGGCGCGATCTCGTTGGCGAAATAGCGTTGTTTTGTAGAATGGAAACAAAAATATGTTCATCCTGCCATCGGGAGAAACCGCTTTCCGAGTATTATGCACAAGCCGGCCGCAAGTACGGAGTGATGAGCTTGTGTAAAGAGTGCTTCAACAGGTTCTGTATGGACAGATGGAAACAGAGAAAAATCAAATATATAAGGCAACTCGGAGGGAAATGCCAATCTTGTGGTCTTGAGCTGACGGATAGTAATTATTGCGTGTTTGACTTTCACCACACAGATCCTAAAGAAAAAGAATATATGTGGACGAAACTCAGACTGTTCTCTGATTCACGGATTCAGGAAGAACTGTCAAAGTGTGAACTGCTTTGCGCAAATTGCCATAGACTGGCACACCATGATCAGTAGTCCCTGAGAGATTCGAACTCTCGACTTACGGTTTAGAAGACCGTTACTCTATCCAACTGAGTTAAGGGACCAGCTACTCCGCCCCGGAAAGCCGGAAGCGGAGTGCAAAGATAATGATTATTTGATAAAAAACTGCAAAAAAGCAGATTACAGCCGGATGGCCACGCCGCCCAGGACGGTGATGCCGGGCTCGGGGAAACCGAGCATCGTCTGGTATTTGCGGTTCAACAGGTTCTCCCCACGTACGAAAAGCGTCAGCCAGCCCGTCGCCTGAAAGGCGAGCCGGGCCTTGAGGTCGACATAGCTGCTCTTCTGGGCCGTTTCGCCGGTTGACAGGTACAGATCCTTGATGCCCATCGCCCCCAGGTTGGCGGAGAAACGTCCGTGGGTCCAGGTCCCGGAGAGATAAACCTTATGGACCGGCGCGCCGGTATAAACCGTGCTCATATGAAGGAAGCTGTAGTTGGCATTGAACCTCAGCTCCGGGGTAGCCTGCCAGTCGGCGCTGAATTCCACGCCCTTGTTCGCAAAGCTCCCGACATTCCGGTTGGCCCGCTTGCCGTCCACCACCGTGACTTCGATGATGTTGGAACCCGTGGTGTAGAAGAAACTCAACTCGGCGTTGAGACGGCCGTCCAGCCAATGCTGGGCCAGGGTGAAGTCATAACTCCAGGCCCGCTCCGGCTTGAGCTCGGCGTTGGCGACCGCATACATATAGAGTTCGCGCAGATTGGGGGTGCGGAAACCCTTGGAGGCCGACAGTTTGAGGCTGGTATTCGGCCCGGCCAGGAAACTGACGCCCGCCTGCGGGATCCATTCCACACCGTAGAGGCTGTGATGCTCCATCCGGATGCCGGCGTCGAAAGTGAAGCGTCCAAGCAGCTGCTGCGCGAGCAGATAGACGGCTTCCTCATGCAGGTGCTTGTGGTCGGCATAGATCTCGGTCGTCGGGTTGCGGTAGGCGTTGCCCCCGTACAATTTGAGATCGAGGCCACCGGTCAGCGTGCCGCCCTGCCAGGGACGAATCGCCTGGAAAATGTTGAAACCGCCCTGGTAGTCGGTGCTATGGAAAAGATACGGCTGCGGCTTGCCCCCTGCGGCATAGCCGTCATTGATGTCGTGCTTGCCATAGTTGAAATAGACGTTGATGCCGCCGGAGGTGCGGTCATAGTGGTTCTCCAGGGAGATCCAGGACATCAAACGCGTGATGTCGGCCGTGCCTTCGAACATCGGTTTCTCCACCGTGCCGGGGTTCTGGGAATAGGCGCGGACCAGGTTGACATCGCCGCTGAGGCGCCAGGCCGCAGACAGGTCATAGGACGCCTTGAGCATTCCGCTGGTGGAGTGGAAGGCGGAATTCTCGCGATGGCCGGCGGTCCGGTCGTGGGCGACGTTGGTGGTCAGCGAGAAGCGGCCGTTGGAGTACTGCTCGGTCGCAGAAGCGCGCCAGGTCCCGTACGAACCTCCCATCAGCTTGACGGACACACGATTGCCCAGGAAATCCGGACGACGGGTGATGATGTTGATGGCGCCGCCCATCGCGTTGGAGCCATAGAGCACGGAAGCCGCTCCGCGGGTGACTTCCACCCGCTCCGCCAGGTCGGCGAGGTATTCGTCAGCCACGGCATGACCATAGATGGACTGGTATTGCGGGTGCCCGTCGATCAGGACCAGGGTACGGCCGCTGGCGGCGCTGAAGCCACGCAGCGAGATGGCGCCGGCGGCACCGGTAGACACACCGTAACCGGTCACGCCGCGCGAGGTGACGAACAGGCCGGGGACCTGCTCCATCAGGGAGGGCATCAACGCGCTCTCGTCGCTGCGCTCGATGGCCGCACGGCCGACCACGAAGACCGGCGCAGGCAGACGGTCACGGTCCATCGCAACACGCGTACCGGTCACGACAGCACTGCGCAGGGTATCTATCGATTCATGCTCCGGTTCAATAGCCAGGCCCAGGAAGGTCGCCAGAAGGGCTACAAGGGTCAAAAGGATTCTTTTCATCGGTCAATCAAATTTACGACCGCAAAAATGCAACAATCCTGTTGAACAGATTTGACTGAAAAGTCCAATTAATTTGACTGAAAAGTCCAAAAAATCCCTATCTTCGCGGTATGAACGGATTCAGCCGCATCAATTACTCCGGCGTGGTCTTCTCCCGGGTGGACCGGGAAGATGTCCGCGAACCGCAACGCCTCAAAGAACATACCCTCCTGTATATCCGCTCCGGACGGGCCGTCGTGGTCTGCGACGACGTCCGAACGCCCCTGTCGGCGGGGGAATGCGTCTTCCTGCGGAAGGATCACCGGCTTGTGCTGGAAGCCTGGGCGCCGGAAGAGGAGGCTCCGTTCCAGTCGATCGCCCTGTTCTTTTGCCGGAAATTCCTGCACGCCTACTACCGGAGCCTGTCGCGGGAGGACCTGCCCCTGGGCGCACAACGCAAGCGGGAACCCGTGCTCAAAATCCCGGCCGCGCCGGAACTCGAGAGCCTCTTCCTCTCGCTGACACCCTATCTGGACTCCTCTGAAGCCCTGCCCGAAGAAATCGCCTGGATGAAACGCCAGGAGGGCCTGCGCTGCGTACTCGCAACCAACCCGGACTTCTACGCCTCGCTGTTTGACTTTGCCCAACCGTGGAAAATCGATCTGCTCGGCTTCATGGAGGAGAACTACCTCTACGACCTGACCATCCCGGAACTGGCACGCTACACCGGCCGGAGCCTGTCCGCGTTCAAACGGGATTTCAAGCAGGTGAGCGAACTGACCCCGGAGAGATGGGTGATTCACCGCCGGCTCGAAGATGCGCACCGGCTGCTCTCCGCAGGCCATTGCCGCGTCGCCGATGCGATGCTGGAATCAGGATTCAAGGATCCGGCCGTCTTCAGCCGGGCGTACAAGCGCCAATATGGCTACCCGCCCCAGGAGACGCCGAGGTTCGCCGGTCAAGCCGGCGAATGACGTATTATTTACGTCTCCTCCGCTTGTGCTCCGTCCAGAGGCCGTAGACTTCGCTGATATTACCGGCGGTGATGAACGCCTCGATCTTCTCTTCCCGGATGAAGCTCATCAGTTCGGCGAATTCGTGCTTGGTCAGCAGGGCCTGCACCTCGACGCGCTTCTCCCCCGAGAAACCACCTTTGACCTCATAGAGGGAGCAACCGCGGACAATCTTGTTGACGATATAGTCCCGGATGGCTTCGTGATTGTCGGAAATGATGCAGACGCGCTTTCGGCGACTTAAGCTCGCCATGAAATAGTCCACGATCAAGCCGTTGATCCAGGTACCGATGAGGCCGATGATCACCAGCCGGAAGGGGTTCACGAAGAAGGCCGTGCAGCAGATGATTACCCCCGCGATGGTCACGGACAGGCCAATGTCGAAATCCAGATACTTGTTGATGATCTTGGCCAGGATGTCCAGGCCGCCCGTGGAGGCATTGATACTGAACATGATGGCCTGCGACATGCTCAGGATGAGGACGAAGCAGACCAGGTCGAACCAAAGGTCCCCCATCACGGAAGTGGCCCCGGGCTCCATCAGCTTCTCATACGGGCAGATCTTCTCCCAGACATCCATCATCGGACCCAGAATCAGTGCCGTATAGCAGGTCTTGAGACCGAACTCCTTCCCGATCAGGAAGTACGCCAGCACCAGCAGGATGGCGTTGATGATGAGCACGACCGTAGATACCTTGATGGCGATCCCGGCGTTGGCGAACATCGCACTGATGACGATGGAAAGACCCGAGATGCTGCCGACCACGATCTTGCTCGGCACGAGGAAATAATACACGGCCGCGGCGGCGATGAACATGCCGACGGTCATGATTATCAGCTCCTTCCAGAACTTCCAGGTTCCGAGGGGCGCCAGAAAACTTTGGTGTGTCATTGCTTCAGGTAGGCATCAATGGCCTTGGCGGCCGTGCGGCCGGCTCCCATCGCGAGGATGACGGTTGCAGCGCCGGTCACGGCATCACCGCCTGCAAAGACCCCCGGACGCGTAGTTGCGCCCTCCTCGTTGGCCACGAGGCAGCCGCGCTTGTTGGTGTCCAGACCTTGCGTCGTTCGGGAAATCAGCGGGTTGGGCGAGGTGCCCAGGGCCATGATCACGGTCTCCGTCGGGATCTCGAACTCCGAACCCTCGATGGGGACCGGACTGCGGCGGCCGCTCTCATCGGGCTCACCGAGCTCCATCTTGATGCACTTGAGGGCCTTGACCCAGCCGCGCTCATCGCCGATCACCTCGACGGGATTGGTCAGCATGTCGAAGATAATGCCCTCCTCGATGGCGTGATGGACCTCTTCGCGACGGGCCGGAAGCTCCGCCTCCGTACGACGGTACACGATGTGGACCTCGGCACCCAGGCGCAGGGCCGTGCGGGCCGCATCCATCGCCACGTTGCCGCCACCCACCACGCAGACCTTCTTGCCGGCGTGGATCGGGGTCAGGTAGTCCTCGCGCCAGGCCTTCATCAGGTTGTTGCGGGTGAGGAACTCGTTGGCGGAGAAGACGCCGCAGAGGTTCTCGCCGGGAATGTTCATAAACTTGGGCAGGCCGGCTCCGGTGCCGATGAAGACGGCCTGGAAACCTTCCTTGTCCATCAGGGAATCGATCGTGATCGTGCGGCCCACGATGACGTTGGTCTCGATCTTGACGCCGAGCTCACGGACAGCGTCGACCTCGTGGCGGAGCACCTTGTCCTTGGGCAGACGGAACTCCGGGATACCGTATTCGAGCACACCGCCGGCTTTGTGGAGCGCCTCGAAGATCGTCACGTCGTAGCCCCATTTCGCCAGATCGCTGGCGCAGGCGAGGCCGGCAGGGCCGCTACCGATGACCGCCACGCGCTTCGCGCCTGGCGAAGGCGTCTTCACCTCCTGCACCCCCTCAAGGGGGATGGCCGGATATTCGCTATCGCGAACCGGCTCGCTCGCGGAACCGGCAGCGTCTCCCATGCGAGTATAATCGGCGACGAAGCGCTCGAGCTTGCCGATGGCGACCGGCTCACCCTTCACGCCGAGGATGCAGCTGCCTTCGCACTGCGTCTCCTGCGGACACACACGGCCGCAGACGGCAGGCAGCGAAGAGTCTTCAGCAATGACGGCTGCAGCGCCCTCGATGTTACCGACGGCAAGCTCCGCGATGAAACGCGGGATCTGCAGGCCCACCGGACACGCCGTCATACAGCGCGGATTCTTGCAGTTCAGGCAACGGGACGCTTCCAGGAGCGCCTCCTCCTTGTTGTAGCCGTAGCATACTTCATCAAAGTTGGTCGCACGGACCTTCGGGTCCTGCTCGCGTACCGGCACGCGGGGAATCTTGTTAGCCATATTACTTGCCCCTCCCTATTTTACAAACATGTTTCTCATTGGCCTCGGCCTCTTCAGCCTTGTACTGGCCCTGGCGGCGCATCGCCAGGTCGAAGTCGACTTCGTAACCGTCGAACTCAGGACCCTCGACGCAGGCGAAACGCGTCTTGCCGCCCACGCTTACGCGGCAGGCACCGCACATGCCCGTGCCGTCCACCATCAGCGAATTGAGGCTCACGATGGCGGGGATACCCAGCTTCTTGCAGGTCAGCGTGGTGAATTTCATCATGATCATCGGGCCGATGATGACGGCCTGCGTGTACTGGTGCCCCTCCGAGACGACGTGTTCCAGCATATTCGTTCCCATGCCATGGAAGCCTTCGGAACCGTCGTCCGTGCAGACAAAGAGATTGTCGCACACGCCCCGCATCTCCTCCACGTAGATCAGCAGGTCCTTGGTTTTCGCGCCGATGATCACATCGACGGGAACCCCGTGCTCCTTGAGCCACTTGGCCTGGGGATACACGGGAGCCGTACCCACGCCGCCGGCAATCAGGATATAACGCTGCTGCGAGAGCTTCTCGGGCGCCATCGAGACAAACTCGGACGGAAGGCCCAGGGGGCCGACCACATCGGCAAAAGCTTCACCGGGCTCATAAGCAATGATATCGGAGCTGGAGGCACCGATCTTCTGCGTGACGATGGTCACAGTCCCCCGTTTCACATCGAAGTCACTGATGGTCAACGGAATCCGTTCGCCCTTCTCGTCCGCACGGACAATCAGGAACTGGCCCGGCTGGGCGGCCGCTGCAAGCCGCGGGGCCTCTACTTCCATCCGACAGATGGTCGGAGTCAGCATCTCTTTGGATAGGATTTGATACATAGCTTTCAAATTTACAAAAAAATCCCCGACTTGTTCGCAAGCCGGGGATTTTTTGCATCTGACTGAATTTTTAAAAGCGGTAGCGGATACCGAGCGCGACACCGCCCCAGTAGGAACCGCCGATGGCGAAGACCGTCGGTCTCCAGTCCAGGGAAATGTTGAGCGGAATGGAAGGGATTTCCGCTTCCACGCCGATCTGGGCCACGACGCCAAGATTGAATTTCATCACATCACCGTTGGTGTCCTTATAACGGTAAAGACCGATCTGGGCACCCGGGCCGATATAGAAATTGAAAACATTCGCAGAAGCAAACACGAAGTCATAGACGCCGACCAGGTTGAACCCGTTGTTGAACCAACCCAGATCGAACTCCAGGAAATTGGCGTCGAGACTCTGCTGATAGGAGAGCTCACCGACCGGCCAACCGGCACGGACACCAATGGCACGCGGCTGTGCGGATGCGACGGCGGCGAAAGCGAGGATGCCCGCGACAATAGCGATTAATTTTTTCATAACAGAATAGATATTAATAGGTTAAACGATTCCGGAGAAACCGAGGAACGCCATCGCCATGATGCCCACGGTGATGAGCGCGATCGGAAGACCCTTGAATGCCTTGGGAACGTCGTTGCCCGCCAGGTGCTCGCGCAAGCCGGCGAACAGGCACATCGCGAGGCCATAACCCAGCGAAGTGGCGATCGCATAGACGGTCGCCTGCCCGAGGTTCAGCATGTGGGGCGCCGTGCCGCTGAAGGCGAATTCTTTGGTGACCACGGTGATGGCCACGCCAAGCACGGCGCAGTTCGTGGTGATCAGCGGGAGGAAGATACCCAGCGCCTGGTAGAGCGAAGGGCTGATCTTCTTCAGGACGATCTCCACCATCTGCACGAGGGCGGCAATCACCAGGATGAAGGAAATGGTCTGCAGGAACTCCAGCCCGAAGGGCACGAGGAGATAGCGGTTCAGCAGGTAGGTCACCACGGTGGCCAGCGTGATCACGAAGCAGACCGCCCCGGACATGCCCGTCGCCGTGGAGAGCTTGCTCGACACGCCCAGGAACGGACAAATGCCGAGGAACTGGGCCAGCAGGATGTTATTGACGAAAATCGCCGAAACGAAAATGAGGAAATATTCCATAACGCGTCCTACTTTTTAGCGAGATACTTGTTGAACAGAACCATCAGGAAACCCAGGACCAGGAAGGCGCCCGGCGCCATCACGAACGCCAGGATGCCGTCGCCGGCAATGAATTTCCAACCGAAGAGCGAGCCGCTGCCCAGGATTTCCCGGACCAGGCCGATGACGGTCAGGGAAGCGGTAAAGCCCAGGCCGACCCCGAGGCCGTCCAGGGCGGATTCACCCACGCTGTGCTTGTTGGCGAAGCCTTCCGCACGCCCGAGGACGATGCAGTTGACCACGATCAGCGGAATGAAGAGACCCAGCGTCTCATAGACGGCAGGCGTGAAGGCCTGCATCAAGAGTTGGAGCACGGTCACGAAAGTCGCGATCACGGTGATGTACACCGGGATGCGCACCTTGTCGGGGACCATCGGAGCAATCAGCGAGATCACGATGTTGCTGAGGATCAGCACGAACATCGTCGCGAGACCCATCTCCAGACCGTTCATCGCGGAGGTCGTGGTGGCCAGGGTCGGACACATGCCGAGCACCAGCACGAAGGTCGGGTTGTTCTTGACGAACCCGTCCGTCACGAAATGCCATTTACTCATTGCCCTGTCCTCCATCCGTTAGTTGATGAAATACCGCCACGGCGTTGGACACGGCCAGCGCATAGGCGCGGGACGTGATCGTGGAGGCCGTGATGGCGTCCAGGTCGCCGCCGTCCTTCTTGACGGAGAGCGACTTCACAGCCGGGTCAAAGCCCTGGAACTGCGCCATGAAGTGTTCGTCGGTCGTGCACTTGGCGCCCAGGCCCGGCGTCTCGCTGTGCGAGAGGACCGTCGTGTTGTGGATCGTTCCGTCTTCGGCGACGCCCACCATCAGGGTCAGCACCCCGCCGAAACCGGACGTGGAGGAGATGATGGCGTAGCCGGCGCCGTCCGCCTTGTAGTAGTTGTACTTGGCACCGTTCCATTCGACGCTCCCCTGCTCCGGCGTACCGGAGAATTCCGGGAGCACCGCCGCAATGGACGCGGTGGTCTTGGCCTGGGCCGCCGCGGCGATCGGATCGACCGTCACCACGTAGGCTGCGCCGACCACGGCCGAGCACACGAGGCAGACCAGGGTCAGGCAAAGGGCCATGTTCTTGAGTGTAGATGCAGCTGCCATACTATGCCCTCCCGTATTTTTTCTGGTGGAACCACATATTCAGTAGCGGCACGGCGCAGTTCATCAGCAGGATAGCGAACGACATGCCCTCCGGATAGGAACCGAAGTAGCGTATCATCATCGCGATCACGCCGATGCCGATGCCGTAGATCACGCCGCCCAGGGTGCTCATCGGCGAAGTCACGTAGTCCGTCGCCATGAACAGGGCGCCGAGCATCGCACCGCCGGTCAGCAGGTTGAACTGCACGCCGGTGTACAGGTCGGGATTGACGCCGTGGAAGATGGCGGAGATGACTGCCATCGTGAGCAGGATGCAGAGCGGGATCCACGGTTTCACCACGCGCCGGATCAGCAGGTACACGAAGCCGACTATCAGGGCGCCCGCGGAGATCTCACCGGCGGAAGCACCCGCGTCCCAGAGGAACGAAGCCATGTCATAATGGTTCGCGCTCATGAACTCCGGAATGGTCGAGCCGGATTTCAGCGCTTCCTTGAGCGCGCCCAGCGGCGTGGCGCCGGAAATGGCGTCCGGCAGGGGGACGAAGCCCTTTGTCGGCGCCCAGTTGGTCATCTGGGCCGGGAAGGACACCAGCAGGAACACGCGGCCGGTGATGGCCGGGTTGAAAACATTCTGGCCGACGCCGCCAAAGGGCAGCTTGGCCACGCAGATGGCCACGAACGCGCCGATGAACACGATCCACAGGGGAATCGCCGACGGCAGGTTCATCGCCAGGAGCAGACCTGTCACGACAGCCGACAGGTCGCCGACCGTCGAGGGTTTCTTGAGCATCCAGCGCGTCACGGCCCATTCCAGCAGCACGCAGGAAGCCACGCTGACCGCAACGACCAGCAACTCCGCCCAGCCGTATGCCAGCACGGAAACGACCAGGGCCGGGCACAACGCGATGATCACGTCCCGCATGATGGAGGTCGTGGACACGTTCGCGTGGATGTGCGGATTCGGAGAAACGATATATTTCTTATCCATACGCGGTTACTTTTGGGTTTCGGCTGCGGCTTTTGCGGCCTCGGCAGCTGCTTTCGCGGCAGCCGCACGGGCACGGATGACGCCCATCACCTGCCCCTTCGCCTGGCGGATGTGGTCCAGCAGGGGGATGTTGGCAGGGCAACTGTAGAGGCAGCAGCCGCATTCGATACAATCCTGGGCGGCGTTCTTCTCGAGCGCGTCGAGGTCGCCGGCCTTGTAGAGGCGGTTGAGCAGGAACGGCTCCAGCCCCATCGGGCAGGCGTCGGCACACTTGCCGCAACGGATGCAGTTGGATTCCGCCTTGCGCCGGGTGGCCGCATCGCTGAGATACAGCACCGACGAGGAGCCTTTGACCGTCGTGGCGTCGAGGTTGCTGATGGCCTTGCCCATCATCGGGCCGCCGCTGATCAGCTTGGCCGCAGTTTCCGGCACGCCGCCGGCCTGCTCCACGATGAAGGAGAGGGGTACGCCGATCCGGAAGAGGTAGTTGTGCTGCTTCTCGACGGGAAGCGTATCTCCCGTGATGGTGAGCACGTTGGTGATGAGCGGCTTGTTCTTCTGGACGGCCTCGTAAACGGCGAGCGAAGTGGCCACGTTCTGGACCACGGCGCCCACGTCGATCGGCAGGCCGCCGGACTTGACCTGGCGGTGCATCACGGCGTCGATGAGCTGCTTCTCCCCGCCCTGCGGATAACGCTTCTTGAGGACCTGCACCCGGATGCCCGGATAGCCGAGTTCGGCCACCGCGGCGTGCATCCTGGCGATGCCCTCGGGTTTGTTCTCCTCAATGCCGATCACGCACGGGCAGCCGCCCAGCACTTTCTGCATGATGGCGGCGCCGATGACGATTTCCTTCGGCCGTTCGATCATGATTCGGTAGTCGCTCGTCAGGAACGGTTCGCACTCCGCCCCGTTGATAATCAGGCACTCCGCCACCTTGCCGGGAGGCGGACTGAGCTTGACATGGGTCGGGAACGTCGCACCGCCCAGGCCCACGACGCCGCAGGCCTTGATCCGCTCGAGGATGGCCGCCTTGTCGTCCGGGATGGCGGTCACGAGCTCGGGACTCCGGTCGATGGCCGGATCCCACTCGTCGCCCTCAACGGCGATCTCCACGTGCATCACGGGGTTGCCGGCAAGGTCCTTGCGCGGAGCAATACTCTTCACCGTACCGGATGCCGGGGAATGGATGAAAGCGGAAATGAATCCGCCGGGTTCCGCGATCACCTGGCCCACCTTGACCTGGTCGCCGACGGCGACGAGCGGCTTGGCGGGAGCGCCCAGGTGCTGGGCCATCGAGACGTAGACGGTCTGCGGGAGCGGGAGCTCCTCGATGGCGCATTCGCGCGCATATTTGCTGTCATGGGGGTGGACACCACCCATCGAGAATGTCAGTTTACCCATTGGCGACCTCCTTCTTTTCTTCGGGCGCAGCAGCGGCTTTCGCCTTGCGGTCGGCGATGCGCTTCTTGACGGCGTCCTTGTCAAGTTCCTTCGGGAAGTTCACGCCGTGGATGGCGCCGGTCGGGCAGACCGCCTCGCACTCACGGCAGAGCTTGCAGAGGTTGAAATCGATGTAGGCCACGTTGTCCGTCACGGTGATGGCGCCGTGCTGGCAGGTCTTCGCGCACAGGCCGCAGCCGATGCAGGCAGACGCACAGGCCTTCTTGGCCATGGGGCCCTTGTCCTTGTTGACGCAGGACACGAATTCGCGCATCCCGCGGGGACCTTTCGCCCGCAGCTCGATGATGTGCTTGGGGCACGCTTTCGCGCAGGCGCCACAGGCGGTGCATTTCTGCTCATCCACGATCGGGAGACCCGTCGCCGGATCCATCGACAGGGCGCCGAACTGGCAGGCGGCCACGCAGTCGCCACAGCCCAGGCACCCATAGGAGCAGGCGGTGTCGCCACTGTAGAGGGCAGCCTTGACCCGGCAGGACTGCGCACCGTCGTATTCGTTGATACGGGGACGCGCCTCACAACTGCCGTTGCAGCGGACGACGGCTACCTGCGGGGCTTTCTTCGCCACGGTATAGCCCAGGATGGACGCAACCTTCTGCATCACCTCGTCGCCGCCCACGGGACAATACTGGTTGTCCAGATTGGGAGCTTTGACTGCCGCATCGGCGAAGGCCCGGCATCCGGCGAAACCGCAGCCACCGCAATTCGCGCCGGGCATCACCTTCTCCACCTCGTCGATCCTGGGATCTTCCTCCACCTTGAACTTCCGCGCCACCCAGAACAGGATGAGCGCGAGGAGCAGGCCCAGGACGGACAGGATCGCGACAGTCCAGATAATTGTTTGTGTCATTAATCTATGGTTGTTTGATGTTAAAAATATACTCGTTCCTGAGGCGGCCGCGCAGCAACCACAAGCCCAGGTAATACAGGGCGAGGACTGCGATGGCCACGAGGCCCGCCAGGAGTTCGGATCCGCCGGCGGAGAGCGTGCCCAGCAGGGCCGCCACCATCAGGATCAGCGGAACGACGTAGGCCAGCCACACGGCCTTGTGCCCCATCGAAGCCCGCAGGACCACGGACACTTCGTCCCCCGGCTGCCAGTTGTCCCAGCCCCGCGTGGGAAGCTCGATTTCCTTGACCTTGCTGTCGCCCAGGCTGCACAGCCCCTTGGCATGGCAGGCGGCGCAGGCCGACTCGGAGACGATCTGCACCTTCGTAAGCTCCGGTGTGACGGATACAATCCGCCCGCGGTGGGAGATTTCGCTACTGGAAGTCATGGCCAATCATCGAATTCATCGCGGAGTCAATCTCCATCGCTCCGGCCCGCAGGTCCAGGGCGTCGTCCATTTCGACGAACTTGATCTGCTCGCTCTTGAACAGCATATCGATGTCGCAGGTCTCGCCGTTGCGGTGCTTGGCAATGATGATCTGCGTTTTCTCCTTGTCCTCGGGATTCTCACTCAGACCCACGAAATCGGGACGGTGGATGAAGATGACCATATCGGCATCCTGCTCGATGGAGCCGGATTCGCGCAGGTCGGAAAGCTGCGGTTTGCCGCCGCCGCCCTGCCGCTGCACGGCCTGGCGGGAGAGCTGGGACAGGGCGATGATCGGCACGTCCAGCTCCTTGGCCGTAGCCTTGAGCGTGCGGGAGATGGCCGCGACTTCCTGCTCGCGCATTCCCTTGAGTTCGATGGGTCCCTGCATCAGCTGCAGGTAATCCACGATGATCAGGCGGACGCCCTTGTTCTTCACCAGGTTCTTGGCCTTCGTGCGGAACTCCATCAGCGGAAGGCCCGGCGTGTCGTCGATGTAGAGCGGCGCCTTGGAGAGGGCCTTGAGCTTGTACTCGAGCTGCTCCCACTCATAATCCTCGAGCCGCACCCCGCCCTTGATCTTGTCGGCGGGCAGGCCGGACTCGGAGGTGATCAGGCGCTTGACCAGCTGGATGGCGGACATCTCCAGCGAAAAGAACGCCACCGCCATATGATGGTCCACCGCGGCGTTGCGCGCCAGGTTGAGCGAGAAGGCCGTCTTACCGACGGAAGGGCGGGCGGCCAGGATGATCAGGTCGGACTTCTGCCAGCCCATCGTGATGCGGTCGATGCTCAGGAAACCGGAAGGCACGCCGTTGAGACCGGTGCTCCCCTGCATCTCCTGGATGTCCGTCATCGCCATGTTGATCAGGCTGCCGATGTCCTGCACCTCGCGGCGCACATTGCTCTGGATGGCATCGTAGACCTTGCTCTGCGCCTTGTCGATCAGGTCGTCCACCTTGATCGAATCATCGAACGAATCCCGCAGGATATCGTAGGAGGCGGAGATGAGGTCGCGCTGGATCGTCTTCTGCTTGAGGATCTTGATGTAATACTCCATATGCGCCGCCGACCCGACCTTCTCGGACAGGTTCGCGAGCACGACCGTGCCGCCGACGGCTTCCAGGTTGCCCTGGGCCTTGAGTTCATTGCTGACCGTGATGATGTCGACGGAAGTATGGTCCGTCACGAGGCGGGACGCCGCCTCGAAAATCATCCGGTGCCGGGGATCATAGAAGCAGGAGGGGGTCAACTCCTCCATCGCCAGGTCCACGCAGGCCGGCTCCAGCAACATCGCACCCAGAACGGCCTCCTCGACATCCGGGGCCTGGGGCGGCTTGTTGCCGATCTCCAGTCCGAGGGATTCGAGGCTGACCGCAGAGTCTTTCTTGCGGGAACCGCCGGACCGCTGTGCTGGCATTCCGATTAGATGTCAGGGTTGACGATGATGCGACCGCAGTGCTCGCAGATGACGAGCTTCTTGCCGGTGCTGATATCGATCTTGCGCTGCGGGGTGATGATGTGGAAGCAGCCGCCGCAGGCGTCGCTGTACTCTCCCTGGCTGTTCTTGGCGAAGGTGACCACGGCGAGGTGGTTGTGGGCGTTGGCGCGGATGCGCTCGTAGGCGCTCAGGGTGCGCTCGTCGATCTTGGCGGCGCAGGCGTCGCGCTTGGCGCGCAGGGCCTTCTCCTCCTTGGCGGTGGACTCGACGATGGTGGCCAGCTCTTCCTGCTTGGCCTTCAGGTCCTCCTCGCGGATCAAGATGCGGTCGGCGAGGCGCTCGCGGTCGATCTTGCGGTCTTCGATCGCCTGGCGCGCTTCCCCGATGTTCTTCTCGGCGATGGCACGCAGCAGGCCCTGGTTCTCCAGCTCCTTGTTGATGGAGTCGAATTCGCGGCTGTTGGAGATGTTCTCCAGCTGGGCGCGATATTTCTCAATCTCGGCGTCCAGTTCGACGATCTGCTTGCCCGCAGCCTCGATGGTCTGGTTGTACCCTTCGATCATCTGGCCGATCCGCTCGGACTTGGCCTTCAGTCCGGAGAGTTCCTCCTCGAGGATGGCCACCTCGGCGGGCAGTTCGCCGCGCAGGTGGATCAGGTCGTCAATGGCGATATCCGCCGCCTGGAGCTCAAAGAGGACTTTCAGTTTTTCCTGGGTGCTCTGCTCGGAATCCGCGAAATTCTTCTGCAGAGAAACGAAGGTTTCGCGTTCATCGACGGGGGTCGGCGCTTTCGTAGTTTTCTTGGTGGTAGCCATATATAATTCTAGAATTTTATAGTATCTGTTAAGAGTGCAAAGTTAGGAAATATTTTTCTTAATCTCCATAAGTTGGGACCGGATTTCCTTGAGGGATTCGATCGCCTTGACATTGCGGTCGACACTGCGCCGGTCAGCGGCCAGCTGCTGCGCCGCGCCCTCCAGCGTGAGGCCCTTGTCCTTGACCAGATGGTGGACCTGCTTGAACGTGTCCACGTCGGCCGCCGTGAACTGCCGGTTGCCCTTGGCGTTGCGCTTCGGCTTGATGAATTTCGGGAAGGAATTGGACCAGAAACGTACCAGGGAGACCGATTCGCCCAGGATTTCGGCAACTTCGCTGATAGAATAAAACAGTTTCTCCATATAATCTTAATCCATTGATTGCAGGGTATTTACCGACATGTACAACATGTTCACGTACTCTTGCGGCGAGACGGAGGCGAAGAAATAATTGACCGGATTCCGGACCGCGCCGTCCTTGCGCACCTCATAGTGCAGGTGCGGGGCCAGGGCCTGTCCGGACATGCCCACCGTGCCGATGCGCTGTCCGGTGCGCACGCGCATCCCCGGATGGACCGTCACCGTCTCCAGGTGATAATAGACCGTCTCATACCCCCCGGCGTGCTGGATGCGGATGGTGTTGCCGGCAGAACGGGAGACCGAAGTCCCCGTCACGACGCCATCGGCGGGAGCGCACACCGGCGTGCCGCGGGTGACGATTATGTCGAGCCCGTCGTGGAGCACGTAGGCCTTGTAGAAAGGATTGAGCTTGCGGCCGGAGCCGGCGCCGATTTGGGGATAGGTGATATCCTCGATCGGCAAGGTCATCGGCGGAAGGACCGTCGCGGAGTCGGACAGTGCGGTGAAAATCTGCCGGAAGGCGGCTTCCACGGCATCGCTCCGGCGCAGCAGGGAATCCGCCTTGCCCCGCGTATAACTGACCAGCCGGCTGTCGGGGATGGAGTCCGCCATCGACAGCGCCCCCAGGTCCCCCATCGGATCCAGGGTCGGCGCGCTGGTGTGGAAGACGACGTCGTAGATCTCGTTGTCCTTGTGCTGCAGGTCCGCAATCGCATCCCCGAGCAGCTGCTCACGCGCCTCCAGATCCGGGTAGAGCCGTTCGTAGAGGCGGATTTCCCGCCGCAGGCGCCGCTCGGTGTCCGTCCGGAACACGAGGGTGAACGCCAGGTAGGTCAGCACGGCGAGGGTGAAGGTCAGCAACATGTACAGGACCAGCATCAGCAGGGCCTTCCCCACCTCGCGGGGGACTTTCCCGATATGGAAACTCTCCGCGTCGAAAACGAATATCCTCCTGCGCTTACTCATTGCCTGTCCTCCTGCGGCGGAGCAGCTCCGTCGTGCTTGATTTCTTGCCGACCGGCGAATCCGCCTTGCGCGTAGCGATCATCGAGCGGTACTCGTCGAGCGGCATGTTGAAGTCCATGAAATTCATCGGATTGACGCGGTTGCCCCGGTAGACCACCTCATAATGGAGATGGGGGCCGGTGGACTTGCCCGTCGAGCCCACATTGCCGATCTGCTCCCCGCGCTTGACCTTCATCCCCTCGCTGACAATGATGACGCTGAGGTGCGCATAGCGCGTCTGGTAGCCGTAGCCGTGGTCGATGACGATCTCGTTGCCGTAGCCGTTGAACTGGAAGCTGGCCTTGATCACGGTACCGTCGCCGGTGGCATAGACCGGGGTCCCCGTGGCCGTCGCCATATCCTGCCCGCCGTGGGCTTCGCCGCCGCCGAACACCGGATCCGTGCGGTAGCCGAAGCCGCTGGAAAGATGCACTTTGCTATGGTCCGGCAGCAACGGAGGCACGCTCGGCACACAGGACAGCATGTCGCCTGCTTCGCGCGCAATCTGCCCCACCTCGTCCAGGGCCGTCCCCTGGATATAGGCGCGTTTGGTCAGATTGTCCAGCCGGCGGACGGACCATCCGAGGGCGGAGTTGGTCCCCAGGCGGTCGATTTCGACATAGCGGTTGATTCCACCGAGACCGGCGTTCTTGACCTCGTCCGGGATCGCCCCCAGGCCGTAGATTGAGCGGTACACCTCGTCGTCTCGCTGTTCGAGGCCGGTCAGGGTGCGTTCGTAGAGGTCCAGGCGGCTCGCCAGCACCTCCATCTTGGCTTCCCAAGCCGCGGCGCGGCGCTTGAGCATCGCCGTACGCGGGAGATCCCAGTGAAAGACCGAAGTATACAGCCAGAAATACAGCATTACGAAACCCACGGCGACCAGCGTGGCCACCGCTATCCGGATGTGTTTGAGGTACTTGGGATCCTCCTTTTCCTCGTACAGCAGGGTATCAGGGTTGAAGACGTACTTCGGCATAGGGGTGCAAATATACTCATTTTTTGGTTATTATAGCACCTCACCTCAAGTAAACGACCGCCTCCGTCAGACGGCTCGCCAGGCCTCCGGGTTCCGGAAGCCCTTGAGGAATTCCGCGCCGGGAAGGCGCTTCTTGCCGGAAAGCTGCAGTTCGGTAAGTTCCAGCGCGCCGTCGCCGGTGGCGATGGCCAGCCAGGTCTTGCCGTCGGACAGGACCGTCCCCGGCGCAGCGTGCAGGTCCGGACGCTTCTCCGTCCGGTAGATCTTCAACGTCGTGTCCTGGTTTGACTTGTGCGAAGCGCAGTCCGCATCAGCGGACCGGCCGGCCCCGGGACTTTGCTCCTGCAAAGTCGGAAAGGGGCTTGAGGCCGCAGGGGGCTCGGGGGATATGCCCCCGTCAACAAGCCGAAGCGTAGCGAAGGCGGCCGGATATGGACTAAGGCCGCGGATGAGGTTGTAGACCTCGTCCGTCGGACGGGACCAGTCGATGTGGCAGAGCTCGCGGGTGATCTTCGGGGCGGATTTGAGCTCCTCGGAGCCCTGGATGAAGGAGCGCTGGACACGCAGCTCGACATTGTGCTGGATCAGGCCCTCCACCGTCTGCAGGACCAGGTCGGAGCCGATCTCCTTCAGCTCATCGTGCAACTCACCCGCCGTCTCGTCCGGCCGGATCCGGCACTCCTGGCGCAGGATGATGCCGCCGGTGTCGATGTCCTTGTCGATCATGAAGGTGGTCACGCCGCTGAGCTTCTCGCCGTTGATGATGGCCCAGTTGATCGGGGCGGCGCCACGATACTGCGGCAGCAGCGCCGCGTGAAGATTGATGGTCCCCAGTTTCGGCATGGACCAGACTTCCTCGGGAAGCATCCGGAAAGCCACCACCACGAAGAGGTCGGCCTTCCAGGCGCGCAACGCCTCCAGGAATTCGGGATCCTTGAGCTTGAGCGGCTGCAGGACCGGGATGCCGTGCTCCACGGCATATTGCTTCACGGCGCTCTGGTTCACGCTGAGCCCGCGCCCGCTGGGTTTGTCGGCCACCGTGACCACGCCCGCAATCTTATAGCCCGCCCGGACCAGGGTGTCCAGCGGCCCGACGGCGAATTCGGGTGTACCCATATAAACGATGCGGGTGGGCCGGAAGAGACGGCCGATCTTACTCTTGGCCTTGCGCAGCCAGGACATAAACTGATCCATATTGAAGAGGTCCGAATCCCGGAGGGCCTTCCAGGTCAGGAAGGCGCCGAGCGGAGCCATGACCGCCGCGGAGATAAACACGCCGATCGGCGTGTCCACGGCGCCGTCACGCGCCAGCTTGCTGCCGGAAATGTTGACGACATAGTAAACGACGAAGAAGAGGACCGAGATGATCAGCCCCACGCCGAGACCGCCCCGTTTGCTCCGCACCAGGGCCCCGACCGGAGCACCGATGAAGAACAGCAACAGGCAGGCCAGGCCCTGGGCGAACTTCTCCAGGTACGACAGGTCGGACTGCCGCAGGTTGAAGCTCTGGTCGTACGATTCGAAGCGGAAGTTGTTGACCTCTCCGCTGAATTTCATCGCGTTCTCGGCCGCCGACGCCCACGCGTTTTTCTCCTGCGTGCCGTTCTTCCACTGGAGCACGCCGGGATAGGAGAAATCGCTGCGGTTCGGGTTGCGCAGCGCCGTGTCCAGCTGCTTCGCAAGCAGGAAAGTCGAGCTGTGCCGGATCTGCGCGTAACGCGTCGTGTGCATCGAGTCCATGTAGTGGCGCAACGAGTCGCTCAGATGCCGGAGTTCGGCCAGCTGTTTGGTCTTGATCTGGTCATCGAAGCGGGCGGAGTCGGATTTCTCGAAACTGTAGTTCTGGAGCGGAATCAGCAGTTCCTGCCGCGCGAAGTCAATGTGCTGCAGGACAAAGGAGGTGTCGTTGTAACGCAGGGTGTTCTCTTCGCGGTAGGTCGATCCGTTATAGAGCGAGAAGGTCAGGTATTCCTTGCTCTTGGCCAGCTTCATCATGGCCGAATCGGCGATCGTCACGGAGATATTGCCCTTGTGGGCGGTGTGGTCGTAGACCTGCACGCCATACAGCATCTTGGTTTCCTTGCTCTGGGCGTCCACCCGGAGGATGTAGCCTTCGATGCCGTCGTAGAAGGTTCCCGGCGGGATCTTGATCTCGTCCTTGGTCCGGGCGATGTCGTCGCGCAGGGTATAGATCTCGTTGAAGGCATGCGGCACCAGCCGGGAACAGACCTCGAAGGTCCCCACGGCAATCAGCGCCGCGGCAATGGCCAGCGGGGCGATGATGCGTCCGAACGAGATGCCCGAGGCTTTCATCGCCATCAGCTCGGTGTTCTCGGAGAGCTGGCCGATGGTCATCGTGGCCGCGAGCAGGGTGGCCAGGGGCAGCGCCAGGGGCAGCGCCAGGCTGCACACGCCCCAGAACAGGAATTCCAGGATGGTACGGATACCCAGGCCCTTGCCCACCAGCTCGTCGATATAGAGCCAGAGGGTCTGCATCATCAGGATGAAGACAACGATGAAGAGGATCGCGACGAACGGTCCGATGAACGACTTCAATATGAAGCGGTCGAGCTTCTTCATCCTGCAGCGGGGAAAGGATTACTGGCGCGTGGCGATCTCGCGGAGGGCGTCGAGGGCTTCCCGGAGGCCGTCCGTATTCTTGCCGCCCGCGGTGGCCAGACCCGGCTGTCCGCCGCCTCCGCCCTGGATGAACTTGGCGGCGTCGCGGATGTCCTTGCCGGCGTTGCGGCCCGCGGAGACGAGGTCTTCGGAATACATCAGGACCAGCTGGGGCTTGCCCTCCCAGGCATAAGCGCCCACGAGCGCGGTGTTCTTCAGCTCCTTCTGCAGGGCGAGCGCGGCGTTGCGGACGAGGGCGGGATCGAGCTCCTGCCCGGCCTGCCCGGCCACGATCAGCTTGATGCCGTTCACCTCCTGTGCCTTCCCGCTCAGGGCCTTGGCCATCTCGGCGGCTTTCTGGCGGGAGAACTCCTCCGCCTGCTTCTTGAAGCCGGCGTTGTCCTCGATCAGCTTCCGGATGGCGCCCTCGAGATCGGGGACGTTGTTGAAGAAGGAGCGGGCGCTCTTAATCAGCTCCTGCGCAGCGGTGACCAGGTCTTCCGCCTCCTCGCCCGTCACGGCCTCGATGCGGCGGATACCGGCTGCGATGGCCGATTCCGCGGTAATCTTGAAGAAGCCGATGTTGCCCGTGGCGGAGGTGTGGCAGCCGCCGCAGAGCTCCACGCTGGGGCCGAAGCGGACCACGCGCACGCGGTCGCCGTATTTCTCCCCGAACAAGGCCATCGCGCCCATTTCGCGGGCCTCGTCCATGGTGGCGTCACGCTTCTCTGCCAGCGGGAAATTGCTGCGGATCAGCTCGTTGACCCGCCGCTCCACCTGGCGGATCTGCTCGTCGGAGAGCTTCTCGAAATGCGAGAAGTCGAAGCGGAAGCCCTTGTCTCCGACGAAGGAGCCCTTCTGCTCGACGTGGGTGCCGAGGATCTCGCGCAGCGCCCGGTGCAGCAGGTGCGTGCAGCTGTGGTTGTTGGCAATCTTCTGCCGACGGGCGGCATCCACGCGCAGGGTGAATGCGCCGTTGCCGTCCTGCGGCAGGCGCTCGGCGATGTGGATCGTGAGGTTGTTCTCCTTGACGGTGTTCAGGATCTTGATCTCCACGCCGTTCTCGGCCACCAGCACGCCGGTGTCGCCGATCTCGCCGCCCATCTCCCCGTAGAAGGGGGTGCGGTCGAAGACGAGCTGGAGCATCTCCTTGTTCTTCTGGACCACGGTGCGGCTCTTGAGGAGCAGGGCCCCGGTGGTCTCGGTCGTGTCGAATCCGGTGAAGACCACGTCCTCACCCTCGTGGTAGACGGTCCAGTCGCCGAAGGTGTTGGCCGTGGCGTTGCGGGCACGGTCCTTCTGCTGCTTCAGCTCGGCCTGGAAGCCTTCCTGGTCCACGGTGTAGCCGTTCTCGGCCGCGATCAGTTCGGTCAGGTCGATCGGGAAGCCGTAGGTGTCGTAGAGCCTGAAGGCGTCGGCGCCGGCGATGACCTTGCCGCCCTTGCTGCGCTCCATGCATTCGTCCATCAGGCGGATGCCGCGGTCGAGGGTGCGCAGGAAGGCCATTTCCTCCTCGCGGATGACGTTCTCGATGAAAGTCTGCTGCTTCGCGATCTCGGGATAGGCTTCGCCCATGTCGTCCACGAGCTGTTGCACGAGGCGGCAGAGGAAGGGCTCGGAGAGCCCGAGGAAGGTGTAGCCGTAGCGGACGGCGCGGCGCAGGATGCGGCGGATGACGTAGCCGGCTTTCACGTTGGAAGGCAGCTGGCCGTCGGCGATGCTGAAGCTGATGGCGCGGATGTGGTCCGCGATCACGCGCATCGCCACGTCGGTCTTGTCGCTCTCGCCGTACTTGTGGCCGGAGAGCTCGCCGATGCGGCTGAGCATGCCGGTGAAGACGTCGCTGTCGTAGTTGCTGTTCTTGCCCTGCAGCACGGCGCAGAGGCGCTCAAAACCCATACCGGTGTCGATGTTGCGGGCCGGCAGCGGCTCCAGATGGCCGTCTGCCATCCGCTGGTACTGCATGAACACCAGGTTCCAGATCTCGATGACGTGGGGGTCGGACTGATTGACCAGCTCCCGGCCGGGAATGCCCGACGCGGCCTTCTCCTCGGCGCTGCGGATATCGATGTGAATCTCGGAGCAGGGGCCGCAGGGGCCGGTCTCGCCCATCTCCCAGAAGTTGTCGTGCTTGTTGCCCAGCAGGATGTGGTCCTCCGGGAGGTATTTGCGCCAGGCCTGCTGCGCCTCGGTGTCCAGGGCGGTGCCGTCCTCGGCGGAACCCTCGAACACGGTCGCGTACAGGAGGTTCTTGTCAATCTTGTAGACCTCGGTCAGAAGCTCCCACGCCCAGTCGATGGCTTCGGACTTGAAGTAGTCGCCGAAGCTCCAGTTGCCGAGCATCTCGAACATCGTGTGGTGGTAGGTGTCATGGCCCACCTCTTCGAGGTCGTTGTGTTTGCCGCTGACGCGGAGGCACTTCTGGGAGTCGGTGGCGCGCAGGTACGGTGCCTTGGCATTGCCCAGGAAGATGTCTTTGAACTGGTTCATGCCCGCGTTGGTAAACATCAGGGTCGGATCGTTCTTGACGACCATCGGCGCGGACGGCACGACGGTGTGGCCCTTCGATGCGAAGAATTCGAGGAATTTCTGTCGGATTTCCTTGGAGGTCATATCAATAGCTACTTTTGTTGTTCAACTTTGAATCGAACCACAAAAGTAGCTATTTTCTACGAAAATAAAAACCTACAGCGTCTCGCGCTTGAGACTCTCGATATAGGCGTCGATGCGGCGCAGCTCGCGCGGGATGCGGATGTTCTGCGGGCAGAGCTTCTCGCAGCGGCCGCAGCCGATGCAATGGTCGGCCTGGCGGACCGTCGGGATGGCTTCGTTGTAGGCCAGCAGGTATTTGCGGCGCGCTTTGGCGTAGCCTTCCTGCTCCTTGCTGACGACGTAGGTGCCGGCAGTGACGTTGTCGTTGTAGAACTTGAAGATGCCCGGGATGTTGATGCCGTAGGGGCAGGGCATGCAGTACTGGCAGGCGGTGCAGGGGACCAGCGGATAGTTCACCATCTGGTCGGCGACGCTCAAGAGGAACTTCTTGTCACCCTCGTCCAGCGGCTTGAAATCCAGGAAGGTCTCCAGGTTGTCCTGCAGATGCTCCATATAGGTCATGCCGCTCAGTGCACACATCACCCGCGGGAAACTGCCGACATAGCGGAACGCCCAGGAAGCGATGGAACGCTCCGGCTCGCGGGCCTTGAGCTGGTCGGCCAGCCGCGCCGGCACGTCCGCCAGCGCACCGCCGCGCAGCGGCTCCATGATGACGATCGGAATCCCCCGCTTGTCGAGCTGTTCATACAGATAGTCGGCGCGGGTATTGCGGCCGCTGGGATGCTCCCAGTCCATGTAGTTCATCTGGATCTGCACGAAGTCCCAATGGTACTTCCCATGCAGGGCCATCATCGCATCGAAACCCGCCTGGTGCCCGTGGAAGGAGAAGCCCAGGTGGCGGATGTGGCCCGCTTCCCGCTCCTTGACGAGGAAATCCACGATACCGCAGTTCTCGAAACGGTTCTGGAAGTCCTCCAGGTCGCTGACGGCGTGCAGCAGGTAATAGTCGATATGGTCCGTCTTGAAGATCTCGAACGAGCGGCGGTACATCTTCACGCAGTTCTCATAGGGCGTCGCGTTGAAGATGGACAGCTTGGTCGCGATCAGCCAGTCCTCCCGCGGGTGGCGGTTCAGGGCTTCGGCCGTGGCGCGCTCGCTGTCGCCGCCCAGGTAGACCGGGGAGGTGTCGAAGTAGTTGACACCGTGTTCCAGCGCGAAGTCCACCATCCGGTTGACTTCTTCCTGGTCGATATGGTTCTGGCCGTCCTCACCCTTCTTCATCGGCCAGCGCATGCAGCCGTAGCCGAGGGTGCCGATGCCCGGATAGTTGTGGAGCATCTCGCCGTGGAGGTCCTTGTTGCCGGTGGCTTCCGCCTGCTTGACGGCACCGGGAGCGCAAGCGGTCACGCCGATCGCTGCGGCGCCCATACCTGCGGTTTTCAGAAAATCTCTTCTGTCCATAGGGCTATGCGTTGGTATGGTGAACGGAATTGCCGCGCACAACGATGGCGCTGATCGGACGCGACGGGCACAAGTTTTCGCAGGCGCCGCAGCCGATGCACCGGGCTTCGGCGACGGACGGCACCAGGTAGGGAACGCCTTCGGTCTGAACCATCCGGATGGCACCCGAGGGGCAGTGGTATGCGCAATTGCCGCAATTCTCCTTGCCCTGGGCCGCGAAGCAGAGCTCCAGGTTGACGTGGGCCACACCGATCTGGAGGGTCTGTTTCTGCTCCGGCGACACCGGCAGGATGGCGCCCGCCGGGCAGACCTGGCTGCAGGCGGTACACTCCGGACGGCAGTACCCTTTCTCGTAGCCCATCTGCGGCTGCAGGAAATGCTCCAGGTCCGTAGAGGGACGCAGCACGCCGTTCGGGCAGGCGCTCACGCAGAGCTGGCAGGCGGTGCAATGGTCGTAGAACGACTTCACGCTCCCGGCGCCGAACGGCACCAGGCGCGTCCCGCGCTGGGGATTCTCCTTGGGAAGCACCTCGGCGAGTCCGCCCTGCATATGATCCTGCGCCTTGGCCGCCAGCGCTCCGCCGACGAAGGCCGTTGTCGCGATGAAGGCACGACGGCCGGTATCCACCTTCCCGTCATTCGCCGGCATTGCCTTCCCGTCATTCGCCGGCTTGACCGGCGAACCTCCCCTCAACCCCACGAAGCGGTACTTCAGCGCCCCCTCGGTGCAATTGTCGATGCAGTCGAAGCAGGCCACGCAGCGGGAATAGTCAATGATATGGTTGTGCTTGTCGATGCAGGAGGCCTTGCACCTCCGGGAGCAGCGGCCGCAGTTGATGCACTTGTCCGTGTCGATGGTCAGCCGGAAGAGCGAGAAACGGCTCACCAGGCTCAGGGTGGTGCCGATCGGGCAAATGGTATTGCAGTATTCGCGGCCCCAAACCCAGGCGCACACGGCGATGACGACCAGCGTCACCAGGCCCGTAATCAGCAGCGCGGGGACGACCGAAGCGGAAGCCAGGCCGACGATCGAGCGCACCACGCGCCCGTAGGCGCTGTACGGTGCAATCAGCGCGATCAGCATCTGGCCGCTGACAAAGAGGGACACCAGCGACAGGGCTAGCACGCCGTAGCGTACCCATTTGTGCTCGGGAACGTACTGAAAGTGCTTGAGGGCGGGCTTAAAGACACGCTGGGGCTTGATGCCGCGCTCCTTGAAACGCCGCAGGCGATGGACATGGATGTCGTTCACCAGCTTGTCCCAGACACGGCGCAGCCGGATGATGACGTCCTGGAAGACGCCCAAGGGACAGATGACCGAGCAGTAGACACGCCCGAAGAGCAGGCAGGCGAGCAGGATGATGGCGACCACGACAAAATTCAGCGCCAGCGCTGAAGGCAGGAACTGGAGTTTGGCCATCCATCCCCACCAGTCGTGGCCGATGCCCACGAACAGCAGCGTGATTCCGATGAAGAACAAGGCTGCAAGGGCAATGCGGGTTTTTCTTAACATCTGGATATTAATTGGTATCGTACAAAGATAGAAGAATTCTCCAAGAATCCTACTCGCCCGCGGCGTGAAGTTTCTGGCGGCGGGTCTCGGCGCTGTCGTGGCCGAAAAGCAGACGCGGCCCCTCGACAGCACGCCACCCCTCCGCGTCGAAGTCCTCCGGATCGCGCGGGTGGGCGTACGCCCCCTCGTGGTCGATGGTGAACGCCAAATAGCAGATCGGATACCCCTGCTCCAGGAACATCTTCTCGTAGAACGTCTGCACCTCCCGGACCTCCTCCGGAATGGCCTGCTCCAAACCGGCCATCCCGTAGAGGTCAGTGGTTTGGGCGAGGATGCGCAGACCGTTGACGCGGCAGACGGCGAGGGTGTATTCGTAAAGGAAGCGGGAGTCGGTCTTGAGGTGGACGATGCCGCCGGGGCGGAGGAACTGCCGATAGCGCTCCAGGAAGAGCGGTGAGCTGAGGCGGGAGTTCTCGCTGCGGATCTGCGGGTCGGAGAAGGTCAGCCAGATCTCCGAGACCTCGCCCGGCGCGAAAAACGCCGTGATGAACTCGATGCGCGTCCGCAGGAACGCCGCGTTCGGAATCCCCCGCTCCGTCACATACTTCGCCCCCTTCCACAAGCGCGCCCCCTTGATATCCACCCCGATATAATACTTCCCCGGATTCCGCTCCGCCAGCGCCACCGTATACTCCCCCTTACCGCATCCCAGTTCCAAAACGATATCTTTTTCCATTCTCGCGGCAACGTCAGCATTTCGCGCAGCAGAATCGGCAGTCCCCCCAGCAGACCGTGCCACCCTCGGCATCGTAAGAGGGAGGGGCCCATCGTCAGATGGGAGGGGTCCGGCGCAGCCGGAAGTCTGTCGGGGGGAGCTGCCGATCTGGGAGCGAGAAAAGAAGTCGTTCCAGTTGCCTTTGACGGCGTGGTCGCGGAGGTGGAAGTAGCCGTCGGCGAGGAGCTCCTGCGCGGAGGGCTGCAGGAGGCAGGAGAACGTCTCGTTCTCCGCGAACTTCCGAAGCTTATCGTGTCCCATCCTGTCGTTTGCAAATAACGCCGAGGCCGAGGAAATCCTCATCCACCCCTACCGGCCTCACACTCAGCTGCCAGTCCCCCGCCTCCGCGGGAACCAAGCCGCTGCGGTACAGTTCGCGGGTCCCGCGCCGCTCGACGGAGCGCATGTAGACCGTTTCCGCCAGGCTTTCGCCGGAGGGAGACAACCAGCGCACGTTGAGCTGCAGGCTGTGGAGCGGATGCTCCGAGACGCGGCTGTAGAACCAGATATCATAGGCAGCCGTCGTGTCCGTCAGCGGGAGAGAGTAAATATAGACACCGTCCTGCGCGGCCGTCCGGCGGACAAACAGCTCCGTGCTCTCCGGAGACTTGCAGGCCGGAAGCAGGCAGCCCAGCAGGGCCCCCGCCACCAGCACCCGAAGGAACCGGTCGCTCATTTATTCACCCAATTTCTGCGGCTTCTGACCGCCGCGGCCACCCTGACGGCCCCGTCCGCGATTGCGGCCGCCGCTCCGCTCGGAAGGCTGCTGCTCGCTGGCCTGGGCTTCCTTCGGCGCACCCTGCCGGTTCTTCCCGCGGTTCCTGCCCCCGCGCGAACGCTTGCGCTTGGGCGCATCGAAACGGCTGATGCTGTCGTCGCCGACCGCCGTCACGAACTCCGGCACATAAGGCTCCGGCTCCGTGCGGAGCGACTCCGGCTTCTCGCCCGCCCGGTTCATCTGGATGATGTCCCAGACCTCCGCGGCGTCCAGCGCGAAAAGCTCCGCGTCCGAACCTTTCTCGTAGGAGAAATACATCACCTCGCGCAGGATGTCCGTCTTGCGCAGCCAAGCCTGGCCGTCCTCGAATTCGAGGGGTTCGCTCACCTTGGGGATGCGCGACTGGGCGTCGAGGTAATTGGCCACCTCGTAATTGAGGCAGCACTTCAGCTTGCCGCACTGGCCGGCCAGCTTCTGCGGATTCAGCGACAGGTCCTGGCAGCGGGCCGCCGCCGTGGAGATGCTCTGGAAGGAGGAAATGTAGTTCGCGCAGCAGAGCTCGCGTCCGCAGATGCCCAGGCCGCCGATCAGGCCGGCCTCCTGCCGCGCCCCGATCTGCTTCATCTCGATGCGGATCCGGAACTCCTCGGCGAACACCTTGATCAGCTGGCGGAAGTCCACGCGGCCGTCGGCGATGTAATAGAAGATGGCCTTCGAGCCGTCTCCCTGGAACTCCACGTCGCCGATCTTCATCTCCAGGCCCATCTCCGCCGCGATCCGCCGGGCCTTGATCATCGTATCCTGTTCACGCGCGATGGCCTCCTGCCATTTCTCGATGTCGACCTGGCGTGCCTTGCGGTAAATCTTCTTGAACTGGGCCGTCTCCGGGTCAAGGCCCCGGCTGCGCATCTGGCGCCCAACGATCGGCCCTTCGAGCGTCACGATGCCGAGATCCTGCCCGGTCGTCGCTTCCACGACCACCAGGTCGCCCAGCCGGATGCTCTGCGCGGAGTCATTGATATAGAATCCTTTGCGGGTATTCTTGAAGCGCACCTCGAAGATATTTCGGTAGGTGCCGTCGGCGGCGTCCTTGAGCCAGTTGTAGTCTCCCAGCTTGCAGCAGCCCGCACGATAGGTGCAGCGGGTCTCCCCGCTCTCCTCCCCGTGCGTCACCACGCAACCCCGGAAGCAATCATATTGGATGGATTCGTTCTCCGTCATATCAGTAAGTACATTCGGTCGGCCATGTCCGCGAAGAGGATCTTCAGGTTGACATTGCGGCCGATCAGGTTCATCGCCCGGTCCAGCACCCCCAGCGCCTCCCGCGGGAAGGTCTTGCGGCAACGGGCAGCCCAACGCTCCGCCTCCGGGGAAATCTCCCCGACACCGGTCATCCCCTGCTGGCAGAGGAACATCTGGCGGAGCCGGTCTGCTGCAAAGATACAAAAAGCTTTGGCACTTTCGCGCGAAGGCAGGGCGGCAATCCGCTCCGACACCTCGAGGGCCTGCAGCAGGTCCTTGCCCAGCAGCGCCTCCATCAGCTCATCCAGCAGGGAGGCATCCGCAAACGCCACCCCTTCCGCGGCCCCGGCAGGCTGCACCCGGATCCGCTGGCAGCGGGACAGGATCGTCGGCAGGACCTTCTCCGGCTGATGGGTGATCAGCAGGAACTCCGTCTGTGCCGGCGGTTCCTCGATCATCTTGAGCAGGCGGTTCGCCGCCTCGGCGTTCATCCGCTCCGGCAGATAGATCACGACGGCCCGCCATCCTCCCTCCAGGGCGCTCAGCGAGAGCTTCTCCAGCAGGCGGCGGGACTCCGCCACCGCGATCATCGGGATCTTCCCCTCCAGCCCCAGTGCCTCCAGCAGCTCCGCTTCGCGAAAAGCGGGATGCGCAGCGAACAGCTTCCGCACCGGCTCCAGGAACTGCTCCGACAAGGCGCTCGCGGCCGTCGGGAAAACGAGGTGCACGTCCGGGTGGATCAGTTTCGAGATCTTGCCGCAGGAAGGGCACTGCCCGCAGGCATCCCCGCCGCTGCGCTGCCGGCAATACAGGTACTGCAGAAACGCGATAGCCAGCGGGAAAGCGCCACCGCCGTCCTCTTCGTGCAGCAGGATGGCATGCGGCACGCGACCGGCATCCGCCATCGCGACGAGCGCCCGCTTCACATCCGCATTGCCCGGCACCTGCGCAAACGTCATACCTGCCTCCAACGGTTAAAGCGAACGATCTCGATCAACGCTTCCCGGGCCGGACTGTCACCAAAGACCTGCAGCGCCTCCTCCGCCCGGGCGACCCATTCGTCCAGCCGGCGGGCGGCAAACCCGATCCCGTCCCGCTCCTCGACGAAGCGGCAGATCTGTTCGCAGTATTCAGGATGGGCCGGAATCTCCCGCACCATCGAGCGGATCTCCTCCTCGCGCGGCGAGCCCATCAGGGCCCCCAGCAGCGGGAGGGTGATTTTCTGTTCGCGCAAATCCATCCCGACCGGCTTGCCCAGGGCATCCGTGCCGGCATAGTCGAGGATGTCGTCCTTGATCTGGAACGCCGCCCCGAAGGCCTCCGCGAAGGCATGGGCCGCAGCGAGCTGCTCCTCGTTCGCATCCACCGACAGCGCCCCCGTCTGCGCGGCGGCGCAGAAGAGCGACCCCGTCTTGCAATGGATGATGCGCAGGTAATCCTCCTCCACGGTATCGGCCGAAGCGGCCTTCTCCATCTGGAGCATCTCCCCTTCCGCCAGTTCGGTCAGGGTCTTGGAAAAGAGTTCAATGGCCTCCCGGAAATGGGTGGAAGCGACGACCAGATCCACCGCACGGGCCAGCCAGTAGTCCCCCACCAGCACGGCCGCACCCGGCCCCAGCAGGGCGGAAACGGTCGGTCGCCCGCGCCGCTCGGAGCTTCCGTCGGCGACGTCGTCGTGCATCAGGGTAGCATTGTGGAAAATCTCGGAAGCGGCCGCGTAACGGCGGCTGTCTTCCGTCGGAGCCGCGATCGCCTTGGCGACCAGCAGCGAGATGAGGGGACGGAGCAGCTTGCCGGAATTCAGCAGGATGCGCTCGTTCGTATCCTCCAGCAGGTTCACGCTGGAATGCAACTGGGTGCGGATCAGGTCCTTCGTGAGGTCCCAATCCGATCCGAGGTATTCCAGGATCTCCTGTCTGTTCATAAGAGTTGCTCCAATTCTTCGACCGTCTCCGGGAAATCGACGAGGGCGCGGGAGGCCGCATCCAGCATCCCCTTCTCCTGATAGAGGTCCAGTTGCTGCTTGAACGGCTCGTAGAAGCCGTCCATATTGAACAGGACAACCCGGCCGGGGTAGCGGCCGAGCTTCGCCAGGCAATAGGTTTCGGCCACCTCGTCCAGGGTGCCGATCCCGCCCGGCAGGGCGATGGCGATGTCGGTCCCCTCCCGCATCACATCCTTGCGCTGGGACATCCTGTCCGTCCAGATGCACTCCGTAAGCCGGGGATGCTCAAAGCCCTTCATGAACCGGGGAAGCACCCCGATCACCCGCACGCCATGTTCCAGGGCCTCGTCGCAGACATGGCCCATCGTGCCACGCCACGACCCGCCCGAGACGATATCGTATCCAGCTAAACAAACTGCGCGGACAATGCGCCGCGCAGCTTCGTTATAGACCGGATCGATGTCGGAACTGGACGAGCAATAAATGACTGCCCGCTTGTCCGCCATACGCTGACTAGAAGAGAAGCGCGACGGACGCGGCGATACCGTTGGCTTTCTGGGCGCCGATGGTGCCGGTAGCCCCGTTGATATACTTGCTCAGATCCAAGCCATACTGCTCACCCATGTTCCAGAAGTACTTGACGGACACCTGGACGTGTTTGATCAGTTCGACGCCGACACCCAGGCCGATACCGTACTCAAGCTTGCTCTTGATATCCGCCCAACCGTCGGAAAGGTTCTTGCCAGAAAGCGAGACGGAGTTGGAAATGGCATATCCGACGAACGGCTCGGCAAAGCCATAAATCCGGGCAAGGTTACCCAGGCCGAAACCGAGCTGCAACTGGACGGGAACTTCGATGTAACCGGTCTTGAGGTCGAGATCGGTGGTGGACTTCAGTTCTCCCAGCTTGGTTCCCTTCATATTGTAGAGAATGGACGGCTGGACGGCCAGGATATCGCCCAAGGCAAATTTATAGGTGACGCCGACGTGATACTGGGTAATATTCTTGGCGTCGGCATAAGCGTCCTTGTAATTGGTCTTGGAGGAGGTGATACCGGCCACGACACCGAACTGGGCGTGCGCGCTCACTGCGACAAGCAGAGAAGCGACGATGACAATCAATTTTTTCATTGCTGAATAAAGAAGGTTATAAAATTACATCAGGTTACTAAGACGCGTGACGATCTCCTGCTTGGAGACCACACCGACGGTCCGGTCGGCCAGCTCACCGCCCTTGAAATAGAGCAGGGTGGGGATGTTGCGGATGCCATACTGGACGGCGATGTCCTCGCAGTCATCCACGTTGCACTTGGCCACGACGGCCTTGCCGGCAAGCTCCGCGGCCACCTCGTCCACGATCGGGGACAGGACGCGGCAGGGGCCGCACCAGGTCGCCCAGAAGTCGATCAGAACAGGCACCGGAGACGCCAGGACGTCTTTGATATTGTCGTTGTTGATAACGGTTTCCATATGCATTTACGCTTGTTTACAGCGGCTGATCCGTTCAACCGCATTTGCAAAGATAATCAAATTAATAGAAAGTTTCAACATTCCAGACGAAAGCCCGCAGGCCCAGATCCGGCGCCTCCTCGTCCTTGGACTTGAGTGCGGCGAGCACCGGCTCCACCTTCTCGTCCTGCATCATCACGAGCAGGGCGTGGTTCATCTCCGGCCAGGCATGGCTGCCCAGGCGCGGGAACCCGTTGAATCCTCCCTTGCCTTCGACATCCTCCCAGCGGGTGAATCCGCGCTGGCCGTGGGCGGCAAGCAGTTCCACGATTTCCTCATTGTAAGCCTGGTTGTAGGCTATGAACATCGCTTTCATTTCTTGTTCCTCCTTCTTTCCATCCGGTTCGAGAACGCGCAGTAGACCGTCGGGATCAGCACCAGGGTGATGAGCGTGGAGACACTCAGACCCCAGCAGACGGTGACACCCAGGCCGCGCCACATCTCAGAGCCCTCGCCGGTGCCGATCGCCATCGGGAGCATGCCCAGCACCGTGGTGAGCGTGGTCATCAGGATCGGGCGCAGACGGCTCTTGGCGGCCGTCGTGGACGCATCCCGGATGTTCATTCCGCGCTCGCGGCACAGGATTGTGTAGTCGATCAGGACGATACCGTTCTTCACCACGATACCGATCAGGATGATGATGCCGATGATGGACATCATCCCCAACGCCATCCCCGTGACGCGCAGGCCGAGCAGCACGCCCACCAGGGCGAACGGCACGCTGAACATGATCACGAACGGGCCCATCAGGTTCTCGAACTGCGAGGCCATCACCATATACACGAGCAGGATCATCAGGATGATCAGCAGCAGCATCTGGCTGAACATCTCCTGCTGGTCCTCGTAGTCGCCGGCGATGACCGTCGAGATCTCGGAGGGAATCACCATCCCGTCAAGCGCGCGGTTACAACTCTCCACGGCGTCACTCAGGGCGGCGCCCTTCGCCACGATGCCGCGGACGGTGATGAGACGCGAACGGTCCTTGCGCTCGATGGTCGGCGGCACCAGGCCTTCGACCACGGTGCCGAGTTCCTTCATCTTGACGGTGGCGCCGGTCGGCGTGCTGACCACGATGTTCTCCATATCCTCGATGCTGGAGCGGTATTGCGGCGCGTAGCGCACGCGGATGTTGTATTCCTCGCCGTCCTCCCGGTAGAGCGAGGCCACCGTGCCGCTCATCGCCGCACTGAACGCGGACGCCGCGGTGGTGGAATTGAGCCCGTTCAGGGCCAGCTTGGTCCGGTCGAAGTCCATACGCAGCTCGGGGGTGTACTCATCGCGGCTGAGCGTCACCTGCGTGAACGAGGCTTCCTTCATCAGGCGGGCCTGCAGCTCCTGCGCCACCTTGTCCGTCTCGGCGAAATCAAAGCCGTACACCTCCACCTCGACCGTGGACGCACCCATACCCATTCCCATCCCTTCGGACACCATCGCGCGGCGGATCTCCGGATACTTCGCACAGATGTCGCGCAGCACGTCGGAAATCTCGGCGGACGAGCGTTTGCGCGTGCTTGAGGTGCCGATATTGAGGTTCAGCGAGATGATGTGCGTACCGTTGCTCTGCATACTCGCGAAGGTATTGTCCGTGTCGGCCTGACCGAAGGTGGCGTTGAACACCTGGATCTCCGGGACTGCCGCGCTGATATCCGCATAGAGGCGCTCGTACACCTCGCGGGTGACGTCCTGCGCAGTGCCCATCGGCAGGTTGATGGTGACGGTGAGGCGTTCGGAGTCCCCGCGCGGGAAATACTCCGTCTTGAGACCCGGGGCCAGCAGCGCGACCGACAGCACGAACACGGCCGCGAAGCCCAGGATGACCACCGCGCGGCGCTTGGTCGCCCAGTGGATGACGTGCGCGTAGCCGCGGGAGATCTTGTCGATGAACCTGTTGATCGGGACAAAAACGGCGTTGTAGGCCTTTCCGTGGTGGACTTCCTTCTTGAGCCAGCGGGAGCAGAGCATCGGCACGAAGGTCAGGGCGGCGGTCGTGGACACGATCATGATGATCGACACGATCCAGCCGAGCTGGCGGAACATGATGCCCGCCATGCCGTTGATCATCGTCAGCGGCAGGAACACGCAGAGCATCGTCAGCGTGGAAGCGATGACGGAGATACCCACTTCGCCCGTGCCGTGCACGGCCGCCTCTTTCGGCTTCTCGCCGCGGGCGATGTGCGTGGAGATATTCTCCAGCACCACGATGGCATCGTCCACGACCATACCGATGGCGATGGTGAGCGCCGACATCGAGATGATGTTGAGCGTGTTGCCCGAGGCGAACAGATACATCAGCGAGGCCAGCAGGGCCAGCGGGATGGACAGGACGATGATGAAGGTGGACTTCCAGTTGCCCAGGAAGATGAAGACCACGAGCATCACCACCAGGAAAGTGATCAGGATGGTCTCGATCAGGGTGCGGATGGTGTTGATGATCTCGCGGGAGCCGTCGATGATGGGGGTGATCTTCACGTCGGCCGGCAGCGTCTTCCCGATCTGGGCCAGCTGCTTTTTGACGCCCTTGATGACGTTGACCGTATTGGCGTCGCTCTGCTTCTGGATGATGATGCGGGCGGAGCGCTCGCCATTGGTGTAGGACTCCTGTTCGCGCTCCTGCTGACCGTCGGTCACGGTCGCCACGTCGCGCAGGTACACCGCCCGGCCGTTCGCGGCGCCGACCACGATGTCCAGCAGTTCCGACGGGTCGGAGAACTCCTTCTGAACACGCAGGGTATAGGTCTCGGAACCGATGTCGATGTTGCCCGAAGGGAGGTTGCGGTTCTCGGCCGAAATCACGCTCGCGAGGGAGCTGATGCTCAGGCCGTATGCCTGCAGCTTGTTCGGGTCGCAATAGACCTGGATCTCGCGTCCGGGCGCACCGCTCACGGACACCGTACCCACGCCGGAGACGCGTGCCAGCGGGGTGGACACCTTGTCATCCAGGATCTTGTCCAGGCCGGAAAGGCTCTCATCCGCCGTGGCGGAGAGCAACATGATCGGCATATCGGAGGCGCTGAACTTGAAGATGACGGGATTCGACACCCCGTCCGGCAACATCGAATTGACCATGTCCAGCTTGTCCCGGACACTGTTGGTCGCCGCTTCGATATCCACGCCGTAATTGAAAGTCAGCGTCAGCAGGGAGATGTTCTCCTTGGACTGCGAGGTCATCTCCTTCAGGTCCTCGACGCCGTTCAAGGCATTCTCCAGGACCTTGGTCAAGTTGGTCTCGATCTCCTGCGCGTTGGCGCCCTGGTACGACGCCATCACCATGATCGTGTTGGAGTCGAACTCCGGGAGCAGGGCGATGGACGTCCGGCTCAGGGAGAAGACACCCAGGATGGCGAGGGCGACGAAGAGCAGCGTCGTCGTGACAGGATGTTCGACCGCGGATCGGTAGATACTCATCGCTTGACCTCCACTTTATCGCCGGACTTGAGGTTGGAATGGCCGCCGGTAAGCACCTGCTCGCCCTCTTCCAGGCCGGAAAGGATTTCATACCGGTCGCCGAAATGGCGGCCGGTCTCGACCGTGCGCACAGAGACGGTGTTGTCGGCGTTCAGCACGAACACGGTCCGCTGGCCGGAGCCCTGCAGCTTCATCACGGCGGCGTCCGGCACGACGATATTCTCGACGGCGCCGTAGTCCACCGTCACGCGGGCGTACATGCCCGGACGGAGTTCACGGTTCTCGTTGGCCACACGCACCTCCGCGTTGAAGGTGTGGGAAGCCGGATCGATGGTCGGATAGAGGCGCACGATGGTGCCCGTATAGCTCCGGCCCGGCAGGGCGTCGGCCGCGATGGCCACCTTGTCGCCGCGCTTCACCTTGGTGTAGTCCGCTTCGGAGATGGGGACCAGCAGTTTCACCGGGGTGATCTGCTGGACCGTATAGATCGGCTGGCTCATCGAGTAGAGGTCGCCGCGGTCATAGTTGCGGGCGGACACCACGCCGCTCACCGGAGCGCGCAGGATGGTGTTCTCCACCAGGTTGTCATAGCTGCTCTTGGACACGTTGAAGGCCAGTTCTAGGGCCTCGTAGTCCGACTGCGAGACGCCGCCCTCTTCGAAGAGCTGCTTCACGCGGGCGAGTTCGGTCTCGTCGTTCTTGAGCCGCAGCGCGGCCTGGTCGAGCTGCACGCGGTCCATTTCGGCGAGCACCTGGCCGGCGGCCACGAAGTCGCCGACTTCGACGTTCAGTTTCTGGATGCGGCCGCTGCTCAGCGGCGCGATGTTGTTGATCACGTTGGCCTGCACGGAGGCGGAGTAGACCGCGTCGCGGGCGACCTGCTCCCGCACGGCGGAGGTCACGGAGACCACCGGCGTCGCGTTCATGGCGGCCATCATCGGGTCCATGGCCGGCGCGCCGGACTGCCGCTGGCCGCAGGAAGCGCACACGAGGGCGCACAGACTTATTCCTATTGCACTAATCTTATTCATGGGTGTATGTATTATTCAGTTGGACATTGCCGTCCGCGTCGATGAAATCGGCGCCGAGCGTGTTCTCGAGGCCGGCCTTCGCCACGACGAAGCTGTAAACGGCCTGACAGACGCCGAGCTGCGACTGGGTCAGCGCGTACTGGGCGTCGTTGAGGTCGGTGAGCGTGCTGCGGCCCACGTCGTAGGACTTGGCCGCGATGTCATAGGCCTTCTGCGCCGTCTCGGAGGCGGTACGGGCGGAACTGTAGCTCTTCATCGCCGTCTCCATCTGGTTGAGATACTGGCGGATGGCGATCTTGAGCTGGCGCTCCGTGTTGGTCCGCTGGACGTCCAGCTCCTGCGCCTGCACCTTGGCCTGGCGGACGGCGTTCAGCCGCTGGCCGCCGGAGAAGATGGGCACCGACAGGCTCAGTCCCACGAAGGAGTACGGGGACCACTTGTATTCGCTGAACTTGTAGTCGTTGGCCATCGCGTTGAGGCTGTAGTTGAAGGACAGCGAGAGCGTGGGCAGGAAGGCATACTTCTGGATCTTCACCGCGTCGGCGAGCTGTTCCGCCTGGATGGCGAGCTGGCGCATCGTGGAATTGTTCTCCAGCGAAAGCCCCTCGCTCGCGTACATGTCGTAGAGCATGTGCTCCGCATAGTCGTCCAGGTCGCCGGCCACGTCGATCTCCGTGTCCAGGTTGACGCCCATGACGGCCTTGAGCTGCCACAGGGCCAGGATGACCGCGCTCTCCGAGTCATAGACGTTCGGAATCGCGTTCGCAAGCGTCGTCTTGGCGCGCGTGAGGTCCAGCTCCGACGCCTTCTGGGCGTTGTAGCGGCGCTGGATCTGCTCGCAGTTCGCCAGGGCGTTCTCGTAGGCGGACCGGTACACTTCGAAGGCCTTCTTGGCCAGCAGGCAGGCGAAGAACGACTGCTTGACCTGGTTCACCGTCTCGAGGCGGGAGCTGCGCGCCTTCTCGACGGCCAGCTCGACGTCCTCGTCGGACACGCGCAGGTTCTGCCAGAGCTGGGCGTTGACCAGCGGCATGCTGGCGCTCAGGCCCGCGGACCAGGTATTCCAACGGCCGACCTCGAACCCGCTGCCGGTGCTGCCACCGCCGCCGATGTCGAAGTCCATGTACATGACTTGTTTCTTGATGGTACGCTGATAGGATCCGCTTCCGCTGATCTGCGGGAAGAGGGATGCGTACGTCCCTTTGCGGGCATAGCCCGTCCGTTCTATCTCCATGTCCGCCACCTTGACGGAAGCGTTCTCGCTGAGCGCGATCCGCAACGCGTCCTCCAGGGTGAGGACCGCCGGGACGGATGTCGTGTCAACGGCCTGTGCGGCAGCGAGAAACGGAAGAAGGAGGGTGATTAATAACAATATCGATCTCTTCATATAACAATTTTCGCGCGCAAAGATATGCAAAAATTATGCTATCTTTGCATCAAACCGTTGATTTTATGTACAGTCTTCTCTCCGTGCACTGGCACGTCAACCCCATACTTTTCCAGATCGGTTCGCTCGAGATCCGCTGGTACGGACTGCTGTTCGTGTCGGGATTCGTCATCGGCTGGTACCTGTTCAAATGGTTCTTCACCCGGGAGAAGGTGGACACCAAACTGATGGACCCCTGCCTGTACACCCTGCTGATCGCCACGATCGTCGGCGCGCGTCTCGGCCACTGCATCTTCTACCAGCCGGACTATTATTTCGGCTCCTGGGCCGGGTTCTGGGAGATCTTCATGCCCTGGAAGGGCGGCCTCGCCAGCCACGGCGGTGCCATCGCCCTGCTCCTCGCGATGTGGTGGTTCGCCAGGCGCTACGGCAAGAAGAACGACTTCGATTTCCTCTGGATCATGGACCGGCTCTGCATCGCCGTCGCCTTCGCGGGCTGCATGATCCGGCTCGGCAACCTCTTCAATTCGGAGATCTACGGCGACGTGACCACGCTCCCCTGGGGCTTCATCTTCGACCTGCGCGGCGAGACCGAGCCCAAGCACCCCACGCAGCTCTATGAGGCATTCACCTACCTGCTGCTGGGTCTGGTCATGGTCTGGGTTTACAAGAACAAGCTGGACAAGGTCCACCGCGGTTTCTTCTTCGGTTTCTTCCTGCTGGGCTGCTTCGGCTCCCGCTTCCTGATCGAATTCATCAAGGAGCCGCAGGTCGAGTTCGAGCAGACGATGGCCCTCGACATGGGCCAGCTCCTCTCCATCCCCTTCATCATCGCCGGCATCGCCCTGCTGGTCTACGCCGCCAGGACGAAAAAACCGGCCGCGGTCGTTCACCCGCAGCCGGTCAAGAAAGAAGCGACGCACTTCGCGCGTCCGCTGGAGAATTAGTCTACATAGACATACCACTGTTCTTCGCCGAAGAGCTGGAGCTGGTCGCCCTGCTGACGCAGGCCGTAGATGTTCTTGCTCTCAGGTGCGGAATGGTTGAACCAGAGAATGATGTTGTCGTGCAGGTCGAACGCGATGCAGAGCAGTTCGGGGATGCCGTAGGCGCCCTCGTCGTCGACGTTCCAGACACTGTCTCCGGCGTACTCCGGATCGATGTTCGTCGTCTTCACATAGGTGGCCTTGACCTTGCCGCCCTGCGTCCACGCGATCACGATCATCGCCTCGCCGTCCTTGGGCTCGAATTCGAAGATGCCCACGCGGCCGTCTTCCTCACGTAAGTGGCCGATGTAGCGGGACTGGATGAGCTTGCGGCCGTAACGGGACTCCATCTGCTTCTCGAGCGTGGCGCTCATCGATTGCTCCGTCTCGCCCCATTTCCAGCGGCTGAACGGCGGGAAACGGTGGAAGCCGGCGAAGCGGCCCTCCACGGCGAGGCCGATCACCTCCATGGCGTCGTAGCCGCGGAACATGTCCTTCTTGACGGCGTTCGGAACGCGCATTTCGTAGTACACGCCCTGCATGCCCTTGTCGTCCGCCATCCAGGGGTTGTAGCCCCACTTCAGGTCCTCGTCCGAGAGGAGATCCTCGTCGAAGGTCAGCGGCGCGTAGTTGTGCTTGAAGAACATCCACAGGGGCGTCGTGCGGTCCCACTCCTCTATCTTTTCCTGGCGCACGAACCGCTGCATGTTATCGCTGGGATAGACATAACCCGGGAGGCCGTAATGACCGTCCCAATAGTAATGCATGCCGCTGCGGTAGAACGCGGACGGGCCGACATACTGCGTGCTGCGGTCCCAGTTCACGTCCGTCACGGCTTCATTGCCCCAGAAGGCCTTCGCGGCAATGCCGACCACTTCCAGGGTCGCGCCGCCCTTGCAGTAGACGGCCTCCGGCACGAAAACCTGGCCGGAATAGAAGCCGCCGGCGCAGAGCTCCAGCTCCGTGGCCTCGCGGACATAGTGGAACAGGTAGCCGTTCTGGGCTGCCACATAGCTCTGGTCCAGCTCGAAATCACCGCCCGCGGTCATGCCCATGCCGTAGGGAGAACCGCCGGCGTTGAAATCCTCTGTGACGACCAGCTTGTCGTCGGACACGAGGCGCACGTGCATCGTGTAGTCGACCGAGCCGTCATTGTAATTGTAGTCGAACTGGCGGTTCCCGGCCGGGATCCAGTCTTCGGGCGAGAAGATCGCCGTAGCTCCGTCCTTGCGGCCCAGGTTGAGCTTGAACCAGGCCTTGCCCTCTCCGTTGAAGATGACGGTTATCGTTCCCTCGCGGGCATTGTCGCCCTCATCGGGACTGACAACCCGGGTATACACGCCGCCGAGCGCCTGCTCGGCGGGCTCTGCCGAAACGGCAAGGGCCGGCAGCAACATCGCTGCCAGCCCTAACACAATCAGTCTTTTCATTGCTTGAAAAGAAAAGTAACTTACTCGGCCTTCGGGGCTTCCGGAGCCTCCGGAGCAGCCGCGGGAGCGGCAGCGGCGGGAGCCGCCTCGGGGGCCTTCTTGCTCTTGTTGATCAGGAAGTAGACCAGCGCGGCGATCGCGACGGCCAGGGCGATGGCCAGGACCGGACGGTAGGCCACCCAGGCGATCAGGATCACGAGCAGGGACCACACGAAACCGACCACACCCGTCACGAGGTTGACACCCAGTTCGCCGACCTTGGCCAGCGGCGGGAGCACCTTGAGGATGGTGACGAGGATGCTGAACATCATGCGGAGCGCAGCGATCACCAGGATGATACCGAGGATGCGGAGCACCCAGAGGAGCATCTTGTTGGCCGCCTTGGCGGACTCGAACATGGACTCCATGGAGTGGTCGCCCATCTGGAGGGTCATCATCTGCTTGCCGTTCTTGTGCTTGAAGGGCTCGAAGGTGTTGCCGTTCACTTTACCGATGATGGAAGCCAGACCGCCGTCAGCCTGCTTGAAGCTCACGCGGACGTCGCCGACAGCCGGGGTGTTCGGGTTTTCACCGTAGTAGATCACGTTGTCGTTCACGAAGGTATCGATACCGTTTCCGAGGGAAGCCGGGAGGCTGACAGCCGTGGAAGCGGGGATGGAGTTCACCATGGACTGCGGGAGGACATAGGCGCCGAAAGTAACGTTGGAAGCCTCGACCTCGTTGGCGTTCACGGTCGTGCGGACATAGTTGCTGCCCTGATAGTCAGGATCCTTGAAGCTGTCGGAGTTGACCGGGGAGCTGACCCATTCCTTGCTGTAGGTGTAGGTCGTGGTGGTCTCCTGACCGCCGCCGATCTTGTCCTTGGTCTCGGACTGGGAATGCTCCACCCACTGATAATATTCAACGGTGCGCTCCAGGCGGACGGCGTTCACGGACACACCGTAGTCGGGATCGGTAAGGATCTCGTCGGTCTGTGCCACAGCCGTGGCGTGGATCAGCTGACCGTTAAGGGAGGCGTCCAGCGAGGAGACATCTGCGACATCCACGCAGGCGGACTCAGCCGATTTGATCATTTTGGAGGTTTTGACCGCGTTACCTTCGTTCCACCACAGGAGAACGGTCGCGGCGACAAAGAGCACGAGGCCGGAGACAATTCCCTTCAGGGAGTTGCCGAGCCGGGTGCCATAGCTTGTCTTGGTTACTTCTTGGTAGGCCATACACTATTAATTTTAAAGGTTTAAGAATTGCTTCTCATTCGATTAGCCGCGGATTGCCGCGATACCCGGGAGCTCCTTGCCTTCCAGGGCCTCGAGCATGGCGCCGCCGCCCGTGGAGACATAGCTCACCTTCTCGGCGTAACCCATCTGAGTCACGGCGGCGACGGAGTCACCGCCACCCACGAGGGTGTAGGCGCCCTTCGCCGTGGCCTCGGCGAGGTCTTCGGCGATCTGGAGCGTACCCTTGGCGAAGGTCGGCATCTCGAACACGCCGA
>Ga0310696_10000769_pt1 | contig 47862 bp, 44 predicted proteins | sample AusTroGonzalo_MG_4_FD_203885 | JGI IMG/M metagenome (GOLD analysis project Ga0310696, IMG submission 203885) | Bovine rumen microbial communities from tropical cattle in Woodstock, Queensland, Australia - Gonzalo_02 (v2) (version 2) | ecosystem: Host-associated > Mammals > Digestive system >...
TAGCGCTAACCTTAGCAGCGATAGTAAGTGCAACACCCTCGAGAGCGGCAGCCTTCTCTTCAGCGGCAGCCTTCAGAGCAGCCAGCTTGTGAGCCTGCTGCTTCAGGTTCTCAGCGAGAATCTTCTTAGCAGAGGGAGAAGCGATAACGGCCTTACCCTGAGGAATCAGGTAGTTACGGCCATAACCCGACTTAACATTTACGATATCGTTCTTGAATCCCAAGCCGATAACATCTTCTTTCAAAATCAATTCCATTCTTGCGTCCTCCTTTGTTTATTTCATCAAATCGGTTACGTAAGGCAGCAATGCAATCTGACGTGCACGCTTAACGGCCTGAGCCACACGGCGCTGGTACTTCAAAGAGGTACCGGTGATGCGACGGGGCAGAATCTTACCCTGCTCGTTCAGGAACTTCTTCAGGAACTCGGGATCTTTGTAGTCGATGTACTTGATACCGCTCTTCTTGAAACGACAGTACTTCTTCTTCTTTGTATCGATAGAAGGAGCATTCAAATAACGGATTTCACTCTGTTCTGCCATAATTTAAGCCTCCTCTTTTTTACCAAGCTTGCCACGACGCTTCTCAGCATATTCAGCAGCATACTTGTCAAGTTTAACAGTCTGGAAACGAATAACCTTCTCGTCACGACGATAGGCAGTCTCCAATGTCTTAATCACAGCTGGCTCAGCGTTGAATTCGATGAGGAAATAGAAGCCAGAGGTCTTCTTCTCAATCTGGTAAGCCAGTTTTTTCAATCCCCAGGCCTCTTCGTTCACGATCTCAGCGCCCTTATCGGCGAGAACCTTCTTGAACTTAGCGACCGTTTCCTTTGTCTGTTCATCAGACAAAACGGGAGTTAAAATGAAAACGGTTTCGTACTTATTCATACGTTTAATAAAAAGTTAAAATAATATTATTTTGCAAAATGCGGGCGCAAAGGTACGACTTTTTCTTGAATTAACAAAACTTTCCGGACTTTTACGCCCATAATTTAACATATTATATGAGATTTAATCTCTTAACCTAATGTCTCACACTCTTTTTGCCATAATGTACTAAATGCATCGCTTGGCATTCTCCAGTCTCCGCGGGGTGATAAGCTAACGCTTCCGACCTTGGGACCATCAGGCAAACATGAGCGTTTGAATTGCTGATTAAAAAAGCGTCGGCAGAAAGTTTGCATCCAATGCCGAATGGTATCATCGTCATATTTTCCGTTAAATGCATGTTGTGCCAACATGAATATCTTTGAAGGACGGAATCCCCAACGAAGCATATAGTAAAGGAAGAAGTCATGAAGTTCATAAGGTCCCACAAGATCCTCCGTTTTCTGCAGGATATTTCCTTCTTCATCAGCGGGAGTCAGCTCAGGCGAAATTGGCGTTTCTATCACGTCAAGCAGTACATCATGCTGCTTGGCAAAAGCAGGCAACTGAGCCAGATATCGAATCAGATACTGCACAAGCGTCTTGGGTACACCACCATTGACGCCATACATAGACATGTGGTCACCATTATACGTACACCATCCCAAAGCTAATTCTGAAAGATCGCCCGTACCGATAACGATACCTCCCACCTGATTGGCTACATCCATTAATATCTGCGTACGCTCGCGCGCCTGCGAGTTCTCATAAGTCACATCATGAACAGTTGCATCATGACCAATGTCCTCAAAATGTTGAGTAACACTCTTGGCAATATTGATTTCCCGTTGGGTAATACCCAGAGAAGCCATCAAACTGACAGCGTTATCATGAGTACGATCAGTAGTACCAAAGCCAGGCATTGTGATTCCCACAATACCCTTGCGGGAGAGGCCTAACTTATCAAAAGCACGTACCACAATGAGTAAAGCCAATGTAGAGTCAAGACCGCCACTAATACCTATCACCGCTTTATCGCAATGTGTATGATGTAGTCGACGACAGAGTCCCATAGTTTGAATATTCAAGATTTCCTCGCACGAAGAAGTCATCTGGTCATTTTCAGGAATAAACGGATGGGGATTAACAGAACGAATCAGTTCAAACGGACGCGCATTGACACTTTTTGCATAGACAATACGTGCCATGGCACCATCCTGTGCTGTACGGAAAGTTGTATTATTCTGTCGCTCACCGCGCAGACGGTCTATGTCAATCTGCTGAATCTGCAACTGTGGCTCCAAGGAGAAGCGCTCACCAGAAGCCAGTTGTCTGCCATTCTCGAAAATCATTGCATTACCACCATAGACAACATCCTGAGTAGACTCACCAAAGCCACAACTACTATAGACGTAGCCACACATCATACGAGCACTCTGCTGAGCCAATAACGAACAGAGATAGTTATGTTTTCCAAGTAGTTCATCCGTAGCAGACAAATTCAAGATGATATCCGCACCAGCCAGCGCCAAGTTATTACTGGGAGGTAATGGTGCCCACACATCCTCACAAATCTCAATTCCGAGACCAACTCCGTCACAAGTACGGAATACAATAGGTTCAGCAGAAACATGAACTAAACTGCCAGCCAGATATACATCTTGGGGAATGAGGTCGGCTGCAGAAGCAAACCAGCGTTTCTCGTAGAACTCACAATAATTGGGCAGATAAGTCTTTGGAACAACACCCAAAAGTGTGCCGCCCTGAATGACTGCAGCACAATTATAAAGTAACGTACCGATGCGCACAGGCACACCCACCGCACAAATGATATCCAGTTTGCGGGTAAAGTCGAGCAGCTTGATGATAGCCTCCTCGGCCTTCTCAAGCAACAGCTGCTGTCGAAACAAGTCCTGACAAGTGTAACCCGTAATCGACAATTCAGGAAACACAATGACCTCAACACCTTTTCCCTCAGCTTGAGCAATGAGGTTTTCTATCTGCTGAACGTTATAGTCTACATCGGCTACGCGCACACCTGGTATGGCAGCAGCCACTTTAATCAATCCGTACTTCATTGATTTGAGGTTTAAGGAATTATCAGCGAACTATCACCATAGCTCAAGAAACGGAAATCATGAGCAAGGGCGTAGTCATAAATCTGATGCCAGTCGCCCTTGACAAAGGCACTTACCAACAGAAGCAAAGTAGACTGCGGTTGATGGAAATTAGTGACTAACATCTTTACTATCTTATATTCATATCCTGGAGCAATGATGATCTGTGTACTGCTATGCAGTGACGTCAACCCATTGCGATCGAGCCAGTCAAGCAAAGCCTGAATAGCCTCTTCACTTGTCACATTTTGCTCTTCGTTCTCATACGGCTCCCACTGGTTCACATGTAGCTCTTCCTCCGGAATATTAGGATTTCGAAGCACCTTCACACCCATATAATATAAACTCTCCAACGTACGTACGCTCGTAGTACCCACAGCAATTGCATGACAGTTGTGTTTAAGCAGTTTCTCGAAAGTCTGACGTTTTACACAGATATACTCGGTATGCATCTCGTGCCCCTCAATATCCTCACTCTTAACAGGTTTGAAGGTACCAGCACCCACATGCAACGTCACCTCCTCTCGGTCAATACCGTGAGCATCAAGCGACTGAAGCACACTATCCGTGAAATGCAATCCTGCCGTAGGAGCAGCCACGCTACCCTTAATCTTTGAGTAAACAGTTTGATACGTCGTTTTATCACTCTCCTGTGTCTCGCGATTCAAGTAAGGCGGAATTGGCAGTTCACCCATAGATTCAAGAATCTCCGCAAAAGAGACAGAATTGTTATCCCATTCGAAGTCAATCCGATGACTGGTGCCATGCATCTCACCACGCATAGCTTTTATCGTCAGTTTTTCATCACCAACAGACAGTTCCCTTAACAGTGTACCTTCTTTCCATTTTTTTAAGTTACCAACCAAACAATACCAAGCGCAATGTCCACGAGTTTGGAACATCTGCTCGTAATCGGCAGGGGAAGCCGGTTCCAGCAAAAAAACTTCGATGAGAGCACCCGTCTCCTTACGAAAATGCAAACGAGCCTGAATCACCTTGGTATTATTGAAAACCATAAGAGCGCCCTTAGGCAGATGATTTACCAGATTATAGAATACATCCTCTCCTACCTCACCGTGTTTATAGAGCAACAGTTTGGAATGATCGCGTTCTGCCAAGGGGAATTTTGCTATGCGATCATCAGGCAGAGGATAATTATAATCGCTTATATGAATATGTTTTGTATCCATTTATTGTATTTAAATATAAAGTATATAGCACGACTTAAGTATGGCATAGATTAACGTGAGCAGTAAGATGCAAATCACTATATCCACGTCAGACTTCTGATAGCCTGTTGTCGTGTATTGTGTTGAAATATAAAAATCCTGAGTATTAATCTTTTGAAAGATGTAGTGATGCAGGTACCACATTCCCGTACCTACAATACCGCCCCATAGCAACCCGCAGAGGATATCACCTGGAAAATGTACACCAAGATACATACGTGTCCAACAGTTCAGTAGAGACCATAGAATCATCGCTATTGATAACACCTTGCTACGTACCAGCAATGTAAAGAATATAGCAATACTAAAAGTATTGGCTGCATGAGAAGAGAAGAATCCATAACGTCCACCGCGATAGCCATCTACTACATCTACCAACATCGCGATTTCCGGATCACGAGAAGGACGCCAACGAGCAACCCAGGGTTTCACAAACAGATCATTGAGAGAACCTGCCAATAAGGCACACAATCCTGCACAACCCAAGACAAGCAACACTTTTTGTACGTTGTCATTATTCTTGAGCACCATGTAAAACAGTCCCAGATAAAGTGGAATCCATGTGGTGGCCGTTGTCAATGTCTTGACAAGTCCATCAAGGAACAACGAATCACTTCCATTGAACCAGAGAAGTAACTGTTTGTCAAACTGTATTAATTCTTCCATAAAAACTCAAACTTTAAATCTCCTCAATCTGTGATGTCTCAAGCCAACCCTGTTTACCATCGGGTACACGCACCTCACGCCAACCATCCATTGTATCGTCGATTATTGTAACCTTTGTACCCTCGTGAAGGATAAACAAGTCGGTTCCGTTTTGTGCAGGCGTACTCTTCACCGTTACTGCCGACTCCATGATAATCGCACCATCACGATGATCAATCATTTGTTTCTGATGCCACGCAAAGACATTTCCTATGAAAAAACCTAGCACCAGTAACAGTCCACCGAAGAAACCGATTTTACGTAACCAAATTGGCGAACAGAACAGATAAATCAGCATCAGGAAAATAGCACCAACCAGACAGGACACTGCAATGTAAGCCCATCCGTCCACACTAAGCATATTAACCACTGAGCGATACCATGTGGTGATAAAAAACTCCGACTGTGGAACAATCTTATCCACCGTCTTGCTGCGAGCCAACTGTAGGTTAAAACGAATATCCTCATCACCAGGCGAGAGCAGCAACGCACGCTCATAGTTCAACACAGCACGAGTGATATTGTCCATGCGATAATATGAATTTCCCAAATTGAAAAATAGTTCTGCGCTGGGACCTTGTTTCAGTAACTGTTCATACTGTTGAATAGCCAACTGGTAGTTCTCATTCACATAACTGCTATCCGCTTCCGCCTTCGACAACGCGAAAGCCGGTGAAGGCAACAACATCAGAAAAAGCAAGATAACAGTTGCAATCCCTTTTTTCGGTTTACGATTCATACCCTCTTCAATTTTCTCAATAGCTGTCATAGCCATTTGGTAGACCTTATTCATATTACCCTTCGGATCACCAGGTGCATAGCGTTCAAACTCACATTCATCAATAGCGCTCAAGAACTGATTTACAACATCAGCATCTACCTGATATGCTGCAAGACGTTCACTAATATTGTCGCGTGATAACTGTTCTACGGGGATATTCAACTTATCGCCCACGTATCCCCAAAGGGTACGGAGTGCTTCATCGTAAAACTCACCAGATTTGTTTTCCTTCATCAATTTTGCTGCCTTCTTCAATCTCTTCGTGGCAATCTTATTAGCCTTTTTACCTCGCACCCTACCTAAGTCGGCATTCTCAATAGCACGTTTACGGAATACAAGGAACAAAGTAACAAAGCCTAACAACAATGCAATAATACTGGATATATAACGAATAGAGCCAAAGAAGTAATCCCCATCGGCCTTGATGGTTGATTTTCCCAATTTAATATGACGAATATCACTGCCCAACATCTGAATATCCTCCTGGTCAGAGAAAGTCTGCATCTGACTTTCACCCCCCTCGCCTTTGGTAACATCAAGGTGGAACTCCTCTGATTTTAACGTCTTATACTGTTTTGCTTGCGTGTCGTAATAGACAAACTCTATAGGAGGAATGGTGTACAGACCCTGATGACGTGGTACGGCAAGAAACTCATAAATCATACTACCCTCCAGTCCGCTCATCGTTAGACGAGACTTATCAGTTGCCTTTGCATCATAGGTATCAAAATCCTTCGGGAATTTAACCACTGGCTGTTTCATCAGTTTCAGGTTACCCGTACCACTTATAATAACCTTAACCGTGAAGGGATCGTTAGCCTTCATTTCAGTTTTGTCTATCTCAGTTTTCATTGAGAATTTTCCCACACCTCCAGAGAAATTTACAGGACGGGCAGGTAATGGGTCTACATTGATCTCTATACCAGGAGCCAGAATCTGCTTCTTTACTTCCACATAACCCGAACCCCCATTGAAAAATGCCTCAAAGGGATCGATATTGCGGTTCTGCTGTACGACAACACCATTGAAGGTGATGGGGGGCACCTGCAATTTTCCAGACATCTGTGGGAACATCACATACTGACTCCACGTTACTGTTTTATAGTTGCGTCCGTTAAATTGTTCTATTTTAAAGCTCTTCTCTTGAGGAAGAGGTATCTCCTGTGTGTGGAAGCCCTTCAGGTCTGGCATTTTTCCCTCCAACTGCGTCAGGCTAACCAACGTATAGACCTTGTAGGTCAGCAACACAGGTTCCTGTTCCACCACACGTTTTTTAGAGGCACTCACTTTGATAAACAGATCAGACCCCGATATTTGCGAACCTGCAGCACGGGTCTCAGGCTGTTGACTGCTTCGACCGCCGTTTGTCTGGGCCGTGCCACTGACCTGTATTTTCAATGCATTAGAAGATATCTGCTTACCCTCAGCAGTAATTGTGGCAGCAGGAATCGTAAATGTACCATTCTTCAGTGCACATAATATATAAGTATATGTCACCGTGGAGGACTGCGAAGTACGTCCATTCACCATACTAAAACTCGATTGTGTGCTGGTACTCGGGCCCATCAAGACCTCGAAAGCCTCTGACGGAATCTGACCGATACGAAATCCTTTCACATCCTGAGTGTTCACCGTATAGGTTAGTCGGAACTGCTGATTCACAGCAACCTGCTGCGGTGCATTAGCAGTAAGCGTCTGTGCCACCACCGACGCAATTAAAAAAATTAAAAATGAAAATATGAAAACTATACGCTTCATGATTCCTCCAACGTTTTTTAATTCTTTAATTTTTAAAATTATCCTTACCAGTTTTTCTCAATTCTGCGACGACGTGGCTGTTGCTGAGCCTCCTTCATACGTTTCTGAGTTTCTTTCTCACGTTGCATGGCCGCATTCAGCAACTGTTCAGCATTTTCCTTGCTCATCGGCGGTTCCTGCTGTTGTTGCTGGTCTTGTTTATTCTGTTTTTCTTGCTGTTGTTGCTGTTTGTCCTGTTGATCCTGCTTGTCCTGCTGCTGATTATTGTTGCCACCGTCATTCTGATTTTTCATCTGACGCTGACATAAAACCAAGTTATAGCGTGACTCGTCATCATTAGGATTACAACGCAATGCATTCTTGTATGCCTCTATAGCCTTTCCGAAATCCTTTACGCCCTGATAAGCTACACCCTCATTATGAAAAGCCTTAGCCTTACGAAGTGGATTCGTCTCAGCCTGAGCAGCGCGCTCAAACATCATCGCCATCGTGTCACAACGTTCCTTCTGCACTAATTTAAAATCTTGCGGAAACATCGACGTAGCAAGATTATACTGCACACGGGCATCCGTACTATCAGCACGATAGGCTTTCAAATAGTCAACCTGAGCCTCTTGACGTTTATCTGCTCTGTAAAGCACGTTTCCCTTACGAATCAGTTTACGTGCCTGACGGTTATCTGCATACGATGAAGCAGACAATGCAGTAAGCAAAAGCAATATGATATATAATCCAGAATGTCTCATTATCGCTTAAAAAGTTTTATTTTCTTAAGAATAGGATTCCTCCGTTCCAAGATACATATTTCAATGATTAAGAGCAGTAAGGCAAATGCTGCAGCATACTGGAACTGCTCCGCATAGTCACTATAAATGGTCGTTTCACCCTTCTCCAATTTATCCAACTCCTCGTCCAACAAGCGTTGCGCACTACTGTTGTTATCAACATGGATATATGCGCCTCCACCAGCCTGAGCTAGTTCACGACACATCTCTTCGTTAAGACGAGACATCACTGTGTTCCCCTGATTATCAATCATATAATTACCCGTATCAGGGTCAGGTACAGGTGCACCATTGCTCGAACCAATACCTAACACATATACATTGAAACCATGCTCATGGGCAGCCTTTGCCGCCTCCACAGCATTACCCTCATGATCCTCGCCGTCTGTTATCACAATAATAGCTTTGCCAACATGCTCCTGCTGCGTAAAACTATGGCTGGCCATCTCTATGGCACCAGCAATATCCGTACCCTGATTCACTATCATCGATGGGTCGATAGTGCTCAGGAACATTTTTGCCGAAACATAGTCGCTTGTAATAGGCAACTGCACAAAGGCATCGCCAGCAAAGACTATCAGTCCTATTTTATCATTTATAAAATTCTCAACCAGATTTTCCACCATCATCTTTGCACGATCCAAGCGCGTGGGTGCCACATCTTCAGCACGCATTGAGTTACTAATGTCCAATGCAATAATCGTCTCTATACCCGAGCGTTTCTCCTGACTGACACCGTTAGCCTGTTGCGGACGCGCCAACATCAGAATGACGAGTACCAATGCGATTTCCAGCATACAGAACTTCAACAACGGACGCCAACGTGACACATCAGGCATTAACTGCCTTATCAGTTTCGGATCACCAAATCTGCGCAGTTTCTTCTTCTGATTGAAAAAAGTGACGAAGCGGATAAGGGCTAGCACTGCCACCACCGACAACAGCCACAGGTATTCTGGGTTTTCAAATCTAAACATTACGGTATCCTCCTAAAAATCGTTACTCTGAGAAGAATTTCCAGCAACAAAGCCCCTAGCGCTATCAATCCATATTTCTGATAGTCTTCATAGTGGCGACTAAAGCGCTGCACTTCTATCTTGGACTTCTCCAATTTATCAATTTCATGATAAATCTCACGCAGTTCCTCTGCATTACGGGCACGATAGAACTTTCCGTTCGTGGTGTTGGCTATATCGGTTAGCGTCTTTGTGTCAATCTCTACTGGCACTTGGATATACTGTACACCACCACCTACCGACAACGGATAGCGTGCTGTTCCATTCGTCCCCACACCAATCGTATAAACGCGTACACCTAAACTCTGAGCAATCTCAGCTGAGGTCATTGGCGACAGGTCACCACGATTGTTACTACCATCGGTAAGAAGGATGACCACCCTACTCTTCGCCTTAGAGTCTTTCAATCGACTTACAGCATTGGCAAGTCCCATACCGATAGCAGTACCATCCTCTATCAGTCCGCGAGCTGCAATATCAGTGCGTACATTGTACAGTAGCGACAATAGCGAGGCGTGGTCTATCGTCATCGGACACTGTGTAAAAGCCTCACCGGCAAAGATGGTCAGTCCAATATTATCATTAGGACGACCTGCGATAAACTCTGATGCCACCGTCTTTGCAGCCTCCAAGCGGTTTCTGATATCACGGGCGTCATCACGAAGGTCTTCAGCCAACATAGATGTTGACACGTCCATCGCCAACATGATGTCAATACCTTCGATATTCTCGTTCTGCAATGAGTCATGCGTCTGAGGACGCGCCAGCACCACCACCAACATCGTAAAAGCAAGAATGCGCAGGAAGAGCTGTACGGGCATCAGCATTACCTTCCAACTACGCTCCGTAAAACGAAAAGCGTAGGTATCGGCCATCTGAATTGTTGGTTCGCTCTTCTTCCTGAACATTACATACCACACGATATAGGGTATAATGAGCAGTAGCAGAAACAGATATTCTTTATTCGCAAATTCCATCACTCAAAAAAAAGTATTACAATAACTCATAGATGTAGTAAGCAATCACGCCGAAAATACCCACACAACTAATGGCAATAACGGCTATAATGGTCTTCAGTACCACACGACGTTTACGTGTCTCCTGCTCCTCTATAGTGTATTGGGGTTTCACAGGCTTCTGATTCACAGGTTGCTCAATCTTAGTCTTGTTGATGAAGTCAACAGCACTGACCAGATTAGCATCATTTTCGTTGATAAGCGTAGAGTACTTGGCAAATTTCACCAAGTCAGCCGTAAGGAAAAGCTGACGCAATTCTGCAAGCGACTCCTGATCAGCATTCTTCATCAATTGCTCAATAATCTCACTACTTGTCATCTCCATCGCGTTGAAGCCGTAGCGTTCCTCAATATACTTACGCAAGGTATCGGTGAGTCGCGTGTAGTATTCTTTCGGGTCTTCCGACGTCACAATCTTGTCAGCCTTGATTTCCTCGATGGCCTTCATTGCCTTCTGATGAGGCAACAGACGTTTTACGATACGGATATGAGCAATTACAGGTTTGTTATCACGCAAGCGGATATAAAGATAATACAACACGGCCAGTAACACCAACAGTAACACGCTCAACCAGAAGGGCAATGCCCAGTCGTCGAGTTCCCAGTCAAAAGGATTATCCTGCACATCCTTCGGGCCAAAGTACTGTTCGAAGTTCGTAGTATCCACGTCCACCGTCAAGACCTTCAGCGCCAATTGATTAGCTGCATACTCCTTGCCATCGACATTTACTGTGAAAGGTGGTAGGTAATAGAGTGTGTCCTGAAAAGATGTCAGCACATAATTTCTGCGGTGACAAACCTGCCCACCATCTACTTTCTCGTCGGGCACCTCCACAAACCCCAGCACCTCAATACCTTCTGGCAGTAAGGCCTCCTTAGGGAAGATAACATTAGCATTCTCGTCGGTGGTTGCCGATACAGAGAGCTCAACCTGCTGTCCTACAAGCATCTCCACGCTGCTCAGGCTGGATTCTACTTTTACCTGAGCCATAGCACCGAGCGCTATAAAAGCCGTGATAAATAATAATAAGGTTCTCTTCATGTTATCCTCGTTTTTTAAACAGGCTAAGCATAGACTTAACGTAGTCTTCGTCAGTCGCAATACTGACACTGTCCACATTACTCTTCGCAAAAGTCTCTTTCAGTTCTGCTTGACGAGTCATCCAATAGCGGTGATATGAGTCACGCAGTTTCTTGCTGCCCGTATCAACATACTGCTCGTAGCCCGTCTCAGCATCAACAATCTTCATCAGTCCCACATCAGGTAGTTCGCAGGCACGTTTATCATACACCTGTATAGCCACGACATCATGTTTTCTGTTAGCAATAGTCAGTTGCTGCAGAAAATCCTGATGGGCATAAAAGTCGCTAAGAATGAAAGCTGTGCATTTTCTTTTGCTCACACCCGTTAAGAACTCCACTGCCTGTGCCAAATCTGTGCGACGGCTCTCCGCATGGAAGTCCAGCATCTCACGTATGATATATAGAATATGCTTGCGACCTTTCTTTGGTGGAATGTATTTTTCTATCTTGTCAGAGAAAAAGATAACGCCGATTTTATCATTGTTTTGGATAGCCGAGAAAGCCAATGTGGCCGCAATCTCTGTTACCACGTCACGCTTAAACTGTTTCTGTGTACCAAAGTCCAGCGATCCACTGACATCAATAAGTAACATCACCGTCAGTTCGCGCTCTTCCTCAAACACTTTAATATAAGGCTTATTAAAACGAGCCGTCACATTCCAGTCTATGTCACGCACATCGTCGCCATATTGATACTCACGTACCTCAGAAAAAGCCATACCACGCCCTTTGAAGGCCGAGTGATACTGACCTGCAAAGATATTGGCACTCAGTCCGCGCGCCTTGATTTCAATCTTGCGTACCTTTTTTAATATTTCGCTAGTTTCCATATTCTAGTTATACTAGTATTACTAGTCCTACTAGTTTAGGGTACCTCTACCTTATTAATAATCTTAGAGATTATTTCTTCGCTGGTGATATTGGATGCCTCTGCCTCATAGGTTAGACCGATACGATGACGCAGCACATCATGAGCCACAGCACGCACATCCTCAGGAACCACATAACCACGACGTTTAATGAAAGCATAGGCACGTGATGCCTTTGCTAAGTTGATACTGGCGCGAGGCGATCCACCAAATGAAATCATGTCCTTCATATCCTTTAAGCCATAACGTTCGGGGTAGCGAGTTGCAAAAACAATGTCAGCGATATACTGCTCAATTTTCTCATCGATATACACCTCGCGCACCACCTCACGGGCTTTCAGTATTTCGTCTTTCGTGGTAACGGGGGTAACCTTGGGCAGACTTCCCGCAATGTTCTCACGAATGATTTGTTTCTCCTCTTCCAGTGTAGGATAGCCAATAACAACCTTCAACATAAAACGGTCCATCTGCGCCTCAGGCAACGGATAGGTACCTTCCTGTTCGATGGGATTCTGCGTAGCCATCACAAGGAATGGTGTTGGCAGACTAAATGTCTCGCTACCAATGGTCACCTGCTTCTCCTGCATAGCTTCCAGTAATGCGCTTTGTACCTTGGCTGGTGCACGGTTGATTTCATCGGCCAAAACGAAGTTAGCAAACACAGGTCCCTGTTTTACCAGGAATTTTTCATCTTTTTGGGAATAGATCATCGTACCTGTCACGTCAGCAGGCAACAGGTCTGGTGTAAATTGAATACGGCTGTATTTTGCATCAATCAGTTGTGACAATGTTTTAATAGCCAGTGTTTTTGCCAGACCTGGCACACCCTCCAATAGAATATTTCCGTCGCTCAATAGTCCGATGAGCAGAGAGTCTACCAAGTGTTTCTGTCCAACAATCACACGATCCATACCGGTCACCAAGTTGGTAACGAATGAACTTTGCTGTTCAATCCGCATATTAAGTTCGCGGATATCAATATTTTCTGCCATAGTTAATTTTTATTGTTTGTTTTATTCTGTCTTAAATATTTCTTTAGTTTCAGTTTAGGAATCTTCACTTCCTGCCCCTCTTTCAGGTCACTGGTGCTAAGATGATTATAGACCTCTATGTAACATTCCATACCTTCACCCAATGTACGTCTGGCTATACGTTTCATGGTGTCACCCGGACGCACCTTTTCCATACGATCAGTACCGATAATGCCATAGGCACCAGTACGCACTCTCACGTCCATCGCCTCATATTTCTTCCATTCTGGTTCGGGTTCGGGCTCAGGTTGCTTCAGCTCAGGTTCCTTCACCTCGGACAGTTCTTCAACCTCTGATTTAACTTGTACACTATCTACCACAACTGTCTTTGTGGTATCCTTTACAACCACAGGAGCCTTCTGCATGATTGTATCAGCAGGAGTTTTCTCAGACTGAAGCGACTGCACATCCACATGGCGACCAAAAAGATAACCACCCACAAAACTGATGACACAGGCAATAACAGCTATCAAGAGCCACAACCACCAATAAGATGCTGACTTATCTTCTACTTCTGCCACCTCATTTGTTTGTTCCATTATGGATACTGAATTTGCATCAGATTCAGACTCAGAAATGCCTGTTGGTTCGGGCTCCGGCTCGACTTTCTGTTCTATAACAGGTTCGGGTTCTGGAACTATGATAGGTTCTGGCTCAACCGTAGGTTCAACCACAGATTCGAACTTAGGAGTAATTGTTGGTTCGGACTTTAATGTTGGTTTTACCACAGTTTCAGGCTCTGCTGTTTCATCGACAATCACAGGCTCTTCTACATCAGCCTCATCATCAAACTCCACACCTTCGTTTAACACTACGGTCTCAAACTGCGAGAAGGGTTTGTTCACCAGTTCCTTCATGGCGGCATCAGGTGTAAACGTCAGTTTCTGATGACTATCGATTGTCACTCGCTCTCCCGTGTTCACATTGACACTCTCTCGCGCATCTACGTCAATAACCTTAAACGTGCCAAGTCCTTTTATTTTCACCAGTTTGTCGTTATTTACGCCATCCTGTATTGTTTCTATGAAATCCGTCAAGAACTGCTGCGCCTCACGCTTACTGATATTTGCTTTTTGAGCCAGCATATCAGCCAGCTCTGTCATGAATATCTTACCCATTACTCAGCTCCTCCTTTCTTGATTTTATCCTTCCAAGTCGGATTCGGTTTGAAGGCCAGCACCAATTTGGGTGGAACCAGCATACGCTGTCCTGTGGTGGGATTCACCATCACTCGTTCCAGCTTTTTCTTCACTTCAAAATTGCCAAAATTAGCCATCTGTACGCTGTCGCCCTCCTGAAAGCAGTCACTCATCACCGCAATCAGTGACTCCACCATCTTCTGAGTCTCGGATGTCTTTTTTTCCGATCGACCAGCCAATATACTTATAAATTCCTTGTTATTCATTCTTTTTACAAATTATCAATTGACGACAATTCCATAGAGGTCAAACTCCTCTGAATCAGTTATCTTCACCTGATAGATCTGCCCTATCTCCAATTTAGCATCTTGTCGGATAAGCACCTCTGGATCTACCTCAGGCGAACAGAACTCGGTACGGCCAATATAATAGTCTCCCTCTATTCTATCGATAATTACAGACAACGTCTTCCCAACCTTCTCGGCCTCTATCTCTGCACTGATATTCTGTTGTACGCGCATTAACTTATCCAGTCGACGCTGCTTTACGTCCTCAGGAACATCATCTACATAGTGGTCGGCAGAATAGGTACCGTCTTCCTCGGAATAGGCAAAGGCGCCCATACGCTCAAAGCGTGCCCATTTCACGAAGTCCACCAATTCTTGGAAGTCCTCGTCAGTCTCTCCAGGAAAACCAACCATCAACGTGGTACGAATATGAATACCGGGCACCTCTTTGCGCATTCGCTCAATGAGTGCCATTGTTTCTGCTTTTGTGGTGTTACGACGCATACGAGTCAACACATTGTCACTTATATGCTGCAAGGCTATATCCAAATAACGGCACACGTTTTTTTTCTCACGCATCACATCCAACAGGCGCCATGGAAAATGTGTAGGATAAGCATAATGCAGACGAATCCACTCTACGCCCTCTATATCTGCCATCTTTTCGATGAGTTCAGCAATACGTTGTTCACCATACAGGTCCACACCATAGTAGGTTAATTCCTGTGCAATGACTTGAAATTCCTTCGTTCCCTGACTTACCAGCCAGTGCACCTCGTCAAGAATTTCCGTCATAGGCCTGCTCTGATGTCGTCCCGTTATCAGCGGAATGGCACAGTAAGCACAATGTCGATCGCAGCCCTCACTAATCTTGATATAAGCATAATGATGGGGAGTTGTCAATTTACGAGATACTTGATACGTAGTACATTCTTTTTGCACTTCTGTCTGACTACATCTCTCTCCATCGGAAGAGCTATAGGGAAGCAGGTTTTCAAGCAACTCCCTATAGTTAAATTTCCCATACCATCCATCCACCTCAGGTATTTCGGCTTCGAGATCAGCCAGATAGCGCTCTGAGAGACAGCCCATCACATAAATCTTGTTCACCTCGCCCGCATTTTTGCGAGCCACCTGTTCCAGAATGGTATTAATGCTCTCCTCCTTAGCGTCAGCGATAAAACCGCATGTATTCACTACGACAACCTCACCTTGCGGATTGTCACTATCATGGGTCACGTGGAAGCCCTTAGCTTCGAACATACCCATTAGATTCTCACTATCTACCAGGTTCTTTGAACAACCTAAGGAAATAAAGTCAACAGTCATAGCAATCGTATTATATTCACTTTATCCTTTAAACAGACTGTCAACAAAGTCACGCTTGTTAAACAACTGAAGATCCTCCATACCTTCACCCAGTCCGATATATTTCACAGGAACTTTCAACTGGTCACTAATACCAATGACAACTCCACCTTTGGCGGTTCCATCAAGTTTAGTAATGGCCAACGATGTAATCTGTGTCACTGCAGCAAACTGTCTTGCCTGCTCAAAGGCATTCTGACCGGTAGATCCGTCGAGCACCAACATCACCTCGTCAGGTGCTTCTGGCAACACTTTTTTCATCACGTCCTTGATTTTCTTCAGCTCGTTCATCAGGCCCACCTTGTTGTGCAGACGACCGGCAGTATCAATAATCACCACGTCGGCATCATTGGCCTTGGCGCTCTGCAAGGTGTCGAAGGCTACGCTAGCGGGGTCGCTACCCATCTGCTGCTTCACCACGGGCACACCTACGCGCTCGCCCCAGATGCACAACTGCTCCACGGCAGCAGCACGGAAGGTATCGGCGGCACCCAGATACACCTTCTTGCCGGCCTGCTTAAACTGCCAGGCCAGCTTACCTATCGTTGTGGTCTTGCCCACACCGTTCACGCCAACCACCAGGATGACGTAGGGCTTATGGTCTGCAGGCAAGTCCCAGTTATCATTATCATCTGTGTTGTTCTCAGCCAGCAACGCTGCAATCTCTTCTCGAAGAATACCATTCAACTCACTGGTTGATACATACTTATCACGAGCCACACGTTCCTCAATACGCTCAATGATCTTTAGCGTGGTGTCCACGCCCACATCGCTCGTAATCAGCACTTCCTCCAGATTGTCGAGTACGTCATCATCGACCTTCGACTTACCTGCCACTGCACGAGCCAGTTTGTCAAACACGGAGGTTTTGGTCTTTTCCAAACCCTTATCCAGTGTTTCTTCTTTCTTTTTCTTACTAAAAAAATCAAACAATCCCATATTCGAATACGTATTACGAACTGCAAAATTACAAAGAAAATCCCAAAACCTTGCAGCGTCAACATTTTTTTCACTCTAATCTATTCCCTTTTCACTTTATTTAGTACATTTCAAACATTTTGCATGCATTTTATCGATGAAACCGAACTTTTTTACAGCCTTACTATTGACTATTCAGCTTCTCAGAATTTATATCAAAACCTTCAATAACACAAAACACCCTCCCCTCCCACACAGAAGTGATATTAAAGTTAAAAACTACGAAAAATATGACACAAAGATATAAGGAAAGACACTTTTCTCAGATAAAACTATTAACTTTGCATTCCGAAAGAACAAAGACCTATGATACAACATATTGATTACGCTAACGCAAATGTAGACATCTTCGCCTTTGATTGCGGCGAAGAAGTAAAGGAGTATCACGCTATACTGCATGTAACAGACTGCCGTCAGTCTTTCCACAAACAACTGGATGCGCTAATGAATGCATATCAGCTATTGATTGAGGAGGAGTTAAAAGGGGCAACAGCCGTGTTCAAACGCTACTTTTTGAGCGATGCAGCTAACCAGGCCGACGAAGTGGCAGTAGCTGATGGTAGCGACTGTGCCAAGAGTATCGTGGAACAGGCTCCGCTTGACGGTACAAAAATAGCCTTATGGGTGTATTTGATGACGAATGTAGAGACTAAAGTACTGCAAAGCGAACTCTTTGAGGTGCGTCACGGGGCGTATCGTCATCTATGGAACGCCAGTGCACACAATATGGCAGCAAATTCGGAGTACCAGATGCGTTTACTCTTTAATGAATACGTGATGCAATTGGTACAGGAGGGATGTACGCTGGAGGCAAACTGTCTGCGCACCTGGCTGTTTGTCAACGATATTGACTTAAACTATGGAGGTGTTGTAAGAGCACGTAATCAGGTATTTTTCACGCAGGGACTAACCAATAGCACGCATTTCATTGCTTCTACGGGCATCGGTGGACGTATGTACGATCCCAACGTGCTTACAATGATGGACAACTATGCTGTGGACGGTATCAAGAAAGAACAGATAACTTATCTCTACGCCCCCACACATCTGAACCGCACCAGCGATTATGGCGTTAGTTTTGAACGTGGCACCAAGGTAGATTATGGCGATCGACGCCATGTACTAATATCAGGTACGGCGAGCATCAACAACAAGGGTATGGTGATGCATCACAAAGACGTGGTTAAGCAGACACACAGAATGTGGGAAAATGTAGAGGCGCTACTCACCGAGGCAGAGTGCACCTTTGACGATGTAGCCCATATGATTGTCTATCTACGCGACGGGAGTGACTACGCAGTGGTGAAAGAATTATTCCAAGCGCGATTCCCCAATAAGCCTTTGGTCATCGTGAGAGCTGCCGTGTGCAGACCTGACTGGCTCATAGAGATGGAGTGTATGGCTATAAAGGCAATAGACAACAAAGCGTTCGCCAAGTTCTGAACTTCTCTCTATTACCTCCGGAATCAAATCATTTATTATTTTTCTTTATCAAGCTATAGGCTTGGTAAATTCCCAATTCACCTGCCTTACTAAGGTCAAGCACTGCCTCTTGTTGCTGTTTAAGATAGAGCCGGCACAGACCGCGGTTGAAATAAGCTTCAGCAAAAGAAGGATCGCAACTAAGGGCTGCATCAAAACATTCCGTAGCGCCAGCATAGTCCTTCTGAAGGGCAGCCATTGTTCCTAGATTATAAAGGAGCCAAGGTGAGTCTGGACTCAGTTCTAGAGCATGAGTAAGATCACCACGAACGCTCGCATTCTGCAACTGGACATTAGTACCCTGAGAAGCCTGAAAACGATTGATACGCAATTGGCACACAGCACGTTGCCAAAGAGCAAGCACTGAGATGGAATCAATATACAAACAGGTAGAGAGGTCTTCAATAGCCGCCTCGAAATTCTGAAGCATCGAGTAAGCCACTGCCCTCTGAAGAAGCAGTTGGGAGACAGTCTTGGTAAACGGTATACGATCTATTGTCTGTGTGAGCGTATCGATGAGCTGGAAGTAGACGGCTGACTGCACATCATCAAGCGACACATGAGTATTACTGATATACAACTGCTGATTCTTTAGCTGAACATTTACCTGTTCTACCCGTTCGTCGTAGGCACTACGACTATTCACAACTTGCTGCTGAGGCACATACGACAGAGCGAACATTGGCAGGAAATCCATCTCCACGCGACGATTCTGCACGTGCCCACGATATTCGTTTTCATATTCCTGCTCATGTTCTTGCTCGTCTTCCATTACCAACTGGTTATATTTCTCTACATCTGCGTCACTACGTTTTCGTATCTGACTGGGATCCATTCGGGGCTGAGTGCCGTAAAGATGTTTATACAGACGCGCTTTATAGACAGTAAACTCATCAGTCTCGGCCTGCTTAGTCATGCCCAATTTACGATAGCAGGCTGCACGAAATTCCAATCCTGTCCAGAAATTGGGAAATTCGTCAATCACTTTAGAGTAGTCACGGATAGCCGCTTTCAGGTCACCGGTTTTATCGAGCAAGACAGCTCGATTGAATAAAGCCAGCATATTTTCCGGTTCCAGTTTCAATACGAAGTCGAAATCTGTAATAGCCCGGTTGTCGTCACCCACTTGCGCTCGTAGCAGTCCACGGTTATAGTGACCAAGGAAGTTATTTGGTTCCAAATCGAGTGCCATATCATAGTCGGCCATAGCCCCTCGGAGATTATTCTGATGGATGCGAGCCAAAGCGCGGTTGATATAACATCCTGCATGTCGCGGCATCAAATGGATAGCACGGTCCAACTGAACCACAGCCGAATCCCACTGTTCCTTCGAAAGATAGATAATACTACGCGCTGCCCAAGCCTGACCATCGTAGGGATCTGTCTCTATACTCTTGTTGAGCGCAGAGAGTGCCTGCAGAGTGTCTTTCATCTGCATATAGACATCCGCACGCATCAGATACGCACGGGCATACTGACTCCAGCGGCTCTGGATAGTATCAAGTTCTAAAAGGGCCTTATCGTACTGTTTGTCGTGCATACGACAAAGCACACGGTTATGCCAAAGGCCACGATTGTCAGGAGCGTATTTCAAAGCACGCGTATAGTCGTCAATAGCCTCAGAAAACTTCTCCTGCTGGATACGGGTTAGTCCACGCAGTTCATAGAGATTGGTGACATAAGGATTACGCTTGATAGCCTCCGAACAGTCGTTCTCGGCACCAGAGTAATCGTCGAGGTAATATTTTGCCACCCCCCTGTAGAACCAAGGTTCATAGAGATAGGGTTTGGCTATGATAGCCTGATTGAAATACTGGATAGACAGTACGTAGTCCTCGTAATAGAGCGCAGAACGTCCTATTGCGATGAGCCGATCGGTGTTAAACTGGGCAAGGCCAGCCATAACCGAAAAGCAACAAGCAATCAGCAGGACAAACCTTTTCACCGTTTTTCTATCTTCTTACAGGCTTTGTCTTATAGCCACAACGATAGCGGCCTTGTGTAAGAGCCTTCAACTTATTTTTGATAAGTTGTTTGCGAAGAGCCGATATGCGGTCAATGAACATCTTACCATCCAAGTGGTCGAACTCATGTTGCATCACACGTGCCAAGTAGCCCTCAATCCACTCGTCGTGAGCTTGAAAATTCTCATCCATCCACTGGACGCGAATACGCGTGGGACGAACCACCTTTTCATGAATAGCAGGCAATGAGAGACAACCTTCCTCGGAAGCATCAGTATTGGTCTCATCGTACTCCACGATATGAGCATTGATATATACCTGACGAAAATCTTTATATTCAGGTAAATCATCAGCCAATGGATCCAAATCAATCACTACCAGACGGATATCGCGTCCAATCTGAGGCGCAGCCAATCCGATACCTTCAGAATCAGCCAAAGTCTCCCACATATTAGCTATGAGGGTCTTCAACTCAGGATAGTCGGGCGTAATATCTTCAGCCACTTTACGCAACACAGGCTGTCCATAAATATAAATAGGTAAAATCATAATTTTAAGAAATAGTTAGAATTTTCGAGAACGCATATAGTCCTCAAGAATAATCGTAGCGCTAATTTCATCAACCAACCCTTTGTTCTGACGGGCTTTCTTACGCAATCCGCCGTCAATCATGACCTGATGAGCTAATACTGACGTGAAGCGTTCATCATAATACTCGATGGGAACACTGGGAACAGCCTTACGCCAGCGGTTCACGAACTGCTGGACACGAGCCAGATTCTCACTAGGTTCACCATTGGGCTGACGAGGTTCACCAATCACGATTCGTTCCACGGGTTCACGGGCTATATAAGCCTGCAACCACTCGAAAAGCTCTGATGTAGCAACAGTCGCCAATCCGCCAGCAATAATCTGAAGCGGATCGGTGACTGCTAAACCTGTTCGTTTACGACCGTAGTCGATAGAAAGAATTCTTGCCAATCGTATTGATGCTTAGCGGGTGTAGAACAGCAACCATGCATCGGGATAGGTAGCACGCAGTTGATCGCGGCTCTGAACTGCCTCAGCCTTTGTAGCGAAAGTAGAAGCGATAACACGATACATGTTACGATCTTCGTTCTTTGCAATCTGGGCGGCATAACCAGCATTCTTCAGACGCTGCTGCAAGCCCTCGGCGTTTGCAATTACAGAAAAAGAACCAACAACTACGCTAAAGTCCTTCAGACCAGCACCGTTAACAACAGATACACGCTCCTGACGAACAGTCACGTTATCCAAATTGTCAACAACCCTAGTCTCTGTAACGGGCTTTGTGACAACAGGCGTCACTACGGGAGTCTCCTGTACTACTGGTGTCTCCTGCTGTGTAGTCTGAGCCTGAGCCTGAGCTTTCTCGTAAGCCTTCTTATAGGCACTTTCACTAGATTTACAACCGGTAAATGACATAGTCAGGCAAAGGCCTGCGCACAAAACGATGTACTTCTTCATAATTCTTTTATTTATTATTCTTGAATAATTCAATTTTTTACCGTGCGAAATTACAAAATATCGTTGAGATATGAAGCAAAAAGGTGCATAAACTTTGTTAAATGGACAAAATATGGGCTATTTAACAAAAAAATCTGCGCAAAACACTTGTATTTTCTATATTTTTGTGTAAATTTGCTCGCAGAAAATTTATTTATTCACTTATCATTTATTAGCTATGAAAAGTTTAGGTTATTTGGGAGCTTTCCTTGGCGGAGCTTTAGCAGGCGCTGCCATCGGTATTCTTGTGGCTCCCGACAAAGGCAGCAACACACGTGAAAAAATTTCAAACACCGTGGATGAGTTTCTGAAAAAGCACAACATCAAACTGAACCGCAAGGATGTGGGCGATTTGATTGACGACTTGGATGAAGCTGCGGACTAAGGAGATTGACAATTATAATTTGAAATCAGGAAATGCTGTCAAGCGATAAGAATATTGAGACTATCACCCAGCTCGTGGAGATGGTGAAGCACAACTTCGAACTTCGTAAGGAGTATACGAAGCTGGATGTTGTAGAAAAGATTGTACGCCTATTGAGTGCCATAGCGCTGGCTGTGACACTGGCTATCATCTTGGCTATCTCGCTATTCTTCCTGTCGTCAGCTTTTGCCGTATGGTTGTCGAAATTCACTGGACTTACCCTGTCACTTCTATCCGTAGCAGGCTTTTATCTACTCCTGCTGCTGATGGTCTATGGTTCACGTAAGTCGTGGATTGAACGCCCATTGGTAAAATACTTATCAAAAATGTTGCTTAACTAATTCTTGTTACTGACTATGGCAAAGAAAAAACGTGTTAGGCCTTATCACTCGTTAGAGGAGATCCAGATGCGCAAAGAGCAGTTGGACGAGGTCATCGAGTTGGAAAACGAGGAGATTAAGCGTTTATGGAGTGTGCTGACGGAGCAAGAAGGCGAGTTATCGCGGAGTGAACAGATTCTAAAATACGTAAAATACGGTATTATGGCCTACGATGGTGTGATGACGTTACATAAGCTTAAGCGAAACTACGGCAGTATTCTAAATATCTTCCGACACTAAAAGTAAAATGAGCCTCTGTAGTCACTGGGGCTCATTATATTTCCAACACCTGTCCGTCAAAAGCCAACTCTACACCTTCGGGCAGTATTTTGTTAACCTCTTCATGTAAACCTATATCGTGGCACATATGGGTCAAGAGCGTACGTCTAGCCCCCACTCTTCTGGCAAAGGCAATTGCATCATCTACCAACTGATGTGAGTGATGAGGCTTGTCAAAACGCAAAGCATTGACACACAATGTCTCCACCCCCTCCAGCAGAGGCATCTGGTCATCCTCTATATATTTCATATCGGTGATATAAGCAAAGGCGCCAAAACGAAAACCGAGGATAGGCAACTTACCGTGCATCACACGGATAGGCAACACAGGAATATCACCAATAACAAAGGGACTTCCGGCGCAAATCTCATGTAATCCTATCTGTGGGACACCAGGATAACGGTGCTCAGCAAAACAGTAAGGCAACATCTCGAGCATACCCTTACGGGCAATGGCATCGGCATAGACATTCATCTCACCAAACTGACAATAAGGGCGTATATCATCCATGCCTCCCATGTGGTCATAATGAGAATGGGTAACCAGAATAGCATCAATACGACGGAAAGGCTGTGGCAGGATTTGTTGACGGAAATCAGGACCAGCATCAACGAGAACACGTGTACTTTCGGTTTCAACTAAGATAGAACAGCGTAAACGTTTATCCTTGGGGTCTGCACTCTGACAAACCTTACACTGACAACCTATCACAGGAACGCCACACGATGTACCTGTACCAAGGAATGTGATTCTCATATAATATTCACCTCCGGATTAATCTGGATACCGAAACGCTCGAGTACGTCCTTTTGTATTTGATTGCAAAGACGCACAATATCTCCCCCCGTAGCTCCGCCACGATTCACCAGAACCAAAGCTTGACGATCATACACACCGGCATGTCCTAATGAGCGACCTTTCCAGCCAGCCTGTTCGATAAGCCAACCTGCAGGAATCTTCTCACGCTGGTCATCAATATGGTAGTGGGGCATCTGGGGATACTGTGCCAACAGACGTTCATACTGATCACGGCTAACCACCGGATTCATAAAGAAACTGCCAGCATTACCAAGTTCCTTGGGATCTGGAAGCTTATAGTTGCGAATAGCGATAATCACATCGCGCAACTGCTGCAACGTGGGATTCTCAATTTGCCTGCGCACTAACTCGTCACGGATATTACCATACTCGATATTGAGAGAGCCAGCCTGCCTTGAGAGACGATAGGTTACATGGGTTATCAGAAAGCGGTTTTTCCACTCTGTTTTAAAACGACTCAGCCGGTAACCATACTGACAATCCTCAGCCTTAAACTCACAGAGACGACCTGTTGAGAGTTCTACAGCTTCCACCTTATATATAATATGACTGGCCTCACAACCATAAGCACCGATATTCTGGACGGCAGAAGCACCCACTTCACCAGGAATCAGCGAGAGATTCTCAGCACCCTGCCAATCATTTTCCACACACAACGCTACAACATCATCCCATACCTCACCACTACCGACACGTAACAATAGGTGATCTGCATCTTCTGCTGGAAGCACTTGATGCCCCTTAATCGCAGAATGGACTACCACACCATTAAAATCTGCTGTAAGTAATAGATTACTACCACCTCCGATAATCAGCAACGGCATTTTCTCTTCACGCAACAAAGCAGCAACTTGTTGAGCTTCATCTACAGAAACATATTCCAGAAAACGACAACACTTGGCATCAATACCAAAGGTGTTATGACTCAACAGACTATAGTCGTGCAAATCTCTCATTATTCAGACAGTTTTGTGAGTTTCCATTCGTTGTGTTCTCGGCGGAAGGTCAGAGCAACCTCCATTCCATTGGCAATACCTCTCAACAAAAATATTTTGTTGACAGAATGAGTACGAGGATGACCATACACAATATTATAGATAGTTCCGTGAGGAAGTTCCGGAGCGAAAGCATTCCAGAAATCGGGTGTAATGACACCTTCCATCTGTTCAAAATCATTATCAGGGTCAGGACCACTGAAAGCAATCTCTTGCGCCAAACTCTGCTGACGGAATATGGAGTCAGTAGCAAAGCGACGATAGAAAGAAAGGAAAGAAGCATTGGGATTATGAGACATTGTCTGCTTGTTCATTCTGTCAAGCATCCAACGTCCGTTCTTACGATCAAACTGATACTGACACACGAAACCTTGATCCAAGAATATTTTCTCAACGATGGCATGATTCACAGAAGTGTCTGTCACAGATTCCATCTGTTCCTCACTATCAAATATCAGAGTATACTCCCCTTGATGCATAAAGAAGTGTTCCATCTCCCATTCCTTCTTCTCCAGCGTATCAGCCTTAGCCTCAGAACTCACGATGATCGGAAATTTCACACGTTCCATCTGCAGGCGCTTGTTTGACGCAAAATTAAACAGAAAGTCATCAAACAACTCCTCCGCCGACACAGGCATGGGCTCTTCTGAGATCAACTCATCCATACTCTCTTCTTCCGTCAGAGAATCGGCCATTTCCAAAGAGTCGCCATCCAGTGCTGAATCATCAGATTTTTGAGGTTTCAAATCTTTGCAACTAGCCAAGACTAAAACCATTACTATACCAAGAATCAGAGTTCTTTTTTTCATTAGTTTCTTCTATGCTTACTTTCGAGGTGCAAAGTTACAAAGAATTCTATCAATCGTTGCAAATAAATGAAAAAAAATTTGCACCTTTAGAAAAAAATGTGTACTTTTGCACCCGCTAACGAACACAAGGGGACCCGTAGCTTAGCTGAATAGAGCGTCAGATTCCGGTTCTGAAGGTCAAGGGTTTGAATCCCTTCGGGTTCACAAAGCATAGGAGCATAGCTCAGTTGGTTTAGAGCGCTTCAGTCACATTGAAGAGGTCTTGGGTTCGAGTCCCAATGTTCCTACTACAAAAAACGAAGACTTCGGTCTTCTTTTTTTATCCCCTTACTTCATCAGCATGCTGGTACGCAGACACAAAGGTGAAAGCATAACATGTGGTATAGACACGAGAAAAGGGAACCTTCACAGGCTCCCTTTTTCGTTTAGCAATTACAAATCGTAATTGCTTAGGGGGAAGATTGTCTGTCTCGCGACAATCAATCTTCGATAATTAACCTTAATAATCTAATACCATGAAAAACACGTTGCAAATTTAGGATTATTTTCTCAAATAAGCAACACTCAATCCAAAATTATTTCGTTTTTTAAATTTTATTAACCCGTAGACATTCAAACGCTTTGGTATATTTACAATTTGTTTGTAACTTTGCATCCAGTTATGAATAAAGAAGGCAGGCCACATATAGCCATTATTGATCCAAACACCCTTGCGGTACTCGGATTGAAGCAGTTACTTTTAAACGTGATGCCCATAGCGACCATCGAAACCTTCGGATCGATGTCGGAATTGATGGCTAATAATCCAGAGCAGTATAAGCACTATTTTGTATCCATGAATATTGTTCTGGAAAACAAATCCTTCTTTACCGAACGTCAACGTAAGACCATCGTGCTTACGCTCTCACTCAACAGTAGTAATTCGCTGACAGAATTTCACTCGCTCTGTATCAACGTGCCCGAGTCTGAACTTGTCCGTGCACTACTGACGCTGCAGCATATGGGGCACGCCAACGGACGCAATATGCCCGAGATGCCGAAGATTCTGCAGCAGAAAATCTTATCAGACCGTGAGATTGAAGTGATGTCGCTGATTGTGCAGGGCTACATTAATAAGGAAATAGCCGACAAGCTGAACATCGGACTGGCAACGGTGATTACCCACCGTAAGAATATCATGGAGAAACTGGGTATGAAAAGCGTATCCGCGCTCACCATCTACGCAGTGATGCACGGATACGTGGATATCAATAAGATTTAATACTTATCTATAATTTAGAACTCACTGGTAAAATGGAACTGGATATGTTCGAAGTCCTGCTGAGCCATCTGAAGCACATAACCTGAGTCAGCCAGGAACACATCCCTACCCTCTTTATCCTTTGCCATATACTGGTACTTACGTTTTTTGAAGTTCTCCAACTCTTTCTCGTCGTCGCTCGAAATCCAGCATGCCTTGTAAAGATGTACTGGTTCCCAACGACATTTTGCATTATATTCGTTCTCCAGACGATACTGAATGACCTCAAACTGCAGCTGACCTACGGTACCGATAATCTTTCGGTTGTTAAACTGGTTGACAAAGAGCTGTGCCACACCCTCGTCCATCAACTGATCGATACCCTTCTGAAGTTGTTTCGACTTCATTGGATCATCATTTTCAATATACTTAAAGAGTTCAGGCGAGAACGAAGGCAATCCACGGAAATGTAGTTGCTCGCCTTCTGTGATTGTATCACCTATTTTAAATACGCCACCAGTATCAGGTAAGCCTACGATATCGCCTGGCCATGCCTCATCAATAGTGGATTTACGCTGAGCCATAAACTGTGTGGGCGACGTGAAACGCATGGTTTTTCCCTGACGTACATGCAAATAAGGCACGTTACGCTGAAATTTTCCGCTACACACCTTACAGAAAGCGATACATGAGCGGTGGTTTGGATCGATGTTGGCTGTAATCTTGAAGATAAAGCCTGTGAACTTCTGCTCCTCAGGCTGCACCTCACGTTCCTCAGCCTTGGTAGGACGGGGACTGGGTGCAATCTCTACGAAGCAGTTCAGCAACTCCTGCACACCGAAGTTGTTCAGTGCCGAACCAAAGAACACAGGAGCCACCTCGGCCGAACGATAAGTCTCCACATCAAACTCGGGATAAACACCATCCACCAATTCCAAGTCCTCACGAAGCTTCTCTGCATCCTGTTCACCAATGCGGGCATCCAGGTCAGCGCTGTCGATTGCAACCTCCACCTTCTCCGTCACACGCTGTTTGTCAGGTGTGAAGAGGTCGAGCTTCTGCTCATAGATATTATAGACACCCTTGAACTTGGCGCCCTGATTGATAGGCCATGACAGAGGACGTACTTTAATTTCCAATTCCTGTTCCAGTTCATCGAGCAGGTCGAAGGGGTCACGACCTTCACGGTCCATCTTGTTCACAAAGATAATTACTGGTGTCTTTCGCATGCGGCAAACCGTCATCAGCTTACGTGTCTGCGTCTCCACACCTTTAGCACCATCCACTACGATGATGGCAGAGTCAACAGCTGTCAGCGTGCGGAAAGTATCCTCAGCAAAGTCTTGGTGACCAGGAGTATCCAGGATGTTCACCTTATACTCTATATCCTTGCCATCAGGTGTGTAGTCAAACTCCATCACAGAGGTTGACACCGAAATACCACGCTGCTTCTCGATCTCCATCCAGTCAGACGTGGCAGTCTTCTTAATCTTATTACTCTTCACGGCACCGGCCACCTGAATCTGTCCGCCAAAGAGCAGGAACTTCTCGGTCAGTGTGGTCTTACCGGCATCAGGATGCGAAATAATCGCAAACGTTCTTCTTCTTTCTATCTCTTGATTCATAATTTTTTAATACATTCTGCAAGGGAATCTTCCCAATAAGGTATCTCTATACCGTATGTTTTCTTAATCTTTGTCTTATCAAGTACACTATAGTGCGGACGAGCGGCCGGCGTGGGATACTCTGATGTATGCAGCGGACGCACTTTGCAAGTCACTATACCAGCAAGTCTATGGATAGTCTTTGTAAAATCATACCATGATGTAACACCTTCATTACTAAAATGATATACACCTGGAATAATGCCTTTATTTATCGCAGTAAAAATTACCACCGCCAAATCACGAGCATACGTAGGTGTGCCTATCTGGTCGAAGATCACACCAAGTTCCTGACGCTCACGCCCCAAACGGACCATCGTCTTCACAAAGTTATTTCCAAACGTAGAATATAGCCAGGCCGTACGAATAATCATGGACTTCTGACAGAGTTTTTGCACATTCAACTCACCCACCAGCTTGGTACGTCCATAAACACTATTCGGACACGTGTCCTCATCCTCTGTATAAGGCGTATGATTAGTGCCGTCAAACACATAGTCAGTAGAAATCTGAATCATCCATCCACCACGGCGCTCAATGGCATGTGCCAAGTAGGCAGGAGCCTCGGCATTCAGTTTCTGACACAAGGTCTCGTTTACCTCTGCATTGTCAACAGCCGTAAAAGCTGCACAGTTCACAATACCGTCAATAGCATGTTCATCAAGAAAAGCCTCGATAGCATCCTGATTGGTGATATCCAGTTCCTGCACATCCGTATTAAAATAGGTATGCTGCAAATTTTTCTTTTCCAGCAGTTGCATCTCGTTGCCCAACTGTCCGTTACAGCCTGTTATTAGTATATTCATCTTTTTATCAACTTAAAACTCCAAAGGATCCTCTTTGTCTTTCTTATAATAATCACTAAGCATACCAACAAACGTTGACACCTCTTTCAGGGCATGCTGCGTATTAGGTGTAATCTCCTTTTTCTGCAGACGTAGCATCATAACGCCATAAAGCAGATTCAGACAAGTTTCAACTTCCCCTTCTTCTTTATTAGCACCACGATTGCGCAGTTCCACAATAAAAGGCAAGACCTTATAATATTCTGCGTTGTAGAAAGGAAACTTTGACGATGATAGCAACTGCTGATGCAGTTCTGTCATCATCTGCAGCGTAACCTTATTGATTTGCAAATGCCCTTGCTGACGACAGCCTTCAGTATTCATCATGCGTATCAGATTACCAAACCAGTCAGCTTCCTCCTCTTTTTGTTCTTCATTGTAATCGAAACGATCAATATATTCGCGACGAATTCGCGCCAAAGAACAATCAAAGGCACGTATTGTATCCTCTACCTGCCACATATAAAGCAAGTATTCCGCAATATTCTTCTTACGTAATTCCTGTGCGATAAACATATCTGTAATTAGAAAATATTATATAGATGCAAACTGAAAAGAGTGGTGAGCAACACGATGATGCTACCAACAATAACCAGAGTGCCAATAATTCTATTGATAATACGTATGCCGTTGTTATCAAACTTCAAGCGTATCACGTCGACTAGCCAAGTCAACCCCCACCACCACAGCAGAGCGCCACCGACGATACTGATGAATCCAGCAACCAATTCAATAGGCTTATCAATCTGCAGGCCAAATGAAAACTGTGCATACAGAGCCATAAAAAGAAATACGATAAGGGGATTGCTCAGTGTCACCAGAAATGCAGTAATGCCATTGTGGGTCAGCGTACCTTTATTTTGTCCTGGTTTTCGTATATTCTTTGTAGGGTCTGTACGATACGTGAATATACCAAATGCCAAGAGCATCAAACTACCGACTATTTGCAAGTAAAAACGATTGGTATCATTACTCACCAGTTCTACCACCATACCCATACCCAATCCGGTAATACCTGCATAGATAATATCACTTAGTGCTGCGCCGCAACCTGTTACAAAGCCATACCATCTTCCTTTGTTCAATGTGCGCTGAACACATAGAACCCCCACAGGCCCCATAGGTGCAGAAGCAATAACACCAATCATGAGTCCTTTAAATACAATATCTAGCAAATTTGGTATAGTGTTTACATCGAACGTCATAGTGTTTGCAAAGGTACTACTTTTTTAGCCACTACAAGCAGTGCAGGCAGTTAAAAGGAGTTAAAGACGCTTGTTTTTATCCGTAATCTTCTTACCTTTGCATGAAAACTCATATAACACAAGGATAATTTACATCAGAAATGAACGAACAATTGACACAAAAGCCCTACGTCATCGGACTTGACTTAGGAGGCACCAATTCTGTATTCGGTATCGTTGATGCACGAGGAGATATCAAGGCAACGACAGCCATTAAAACTGGCGGACACAAAACTCCCGAATCATATGTAGACGCCTGCATAGAGGTTCTCCACCCCGTCATCGACCAGGTTGGCGGACTCGACAAAATCAAGGCTATGGGCATCGGCGCTCCCAATGGCAACTACTACAACGGCACCATTGAGTTTGCCCCAAACCTTCCATGGGCTCACGACACCGTAGTTCCTCTGGCACAGATGTTCTCTGAGCGACTGGGAGGCATCCCCGTTGGACTAACCAACGACGCCAATGCAGCTGCTATGGGCGAAATGGTTTACGGTGTGGCACGCGGCATGAAAGACTTCATTGTCATCACACTTGGCACAGGCGTCGGATCTGGTATTGTAGTCAACGGACAGGTGCTATATGGTCACGATGGATTTGCAGGAGAACTGGGACATGTCACGATGGTACGCGGTGCTGAGGGACGCCTCTGTGGCTGTGGACGTACAGGCTGTCTGGAGACCTATTGTTCGGCAACAGGCGTGGCACGCACAGCTCGCGAACTGCTTCAAAACACCACACGCCCCTCACTACTTCGAGAACTCGACATTGACAACATTACCTCTCTCGATGTAAGTATTGCAGCTGAGAAAGGCGACGAATTAGCAAAAGAGATATACAATTTCACAGGAAAGATGCTGGGTGAGGCATGTGCCGACTTTGCAGCATTCTCTTCCCCCGAAGCCTTCATCTTCTTCGGAGGTATGACAAAAGCCGGCGAACTCATCATGAAGCCTATTCGCGAAGCCTACGAAGCCCATGTCATGAAACCTTTCCGCGGCAAAGCACAATTCCTTGTCAGCGGCCTTGATGGCGCTTCAGCAGCCGTTCTTGGCGCATCAGCTATCGGTTGGGAAATCAAATAAAACAAAAAACCAACGTACAATACGCTCATAGCGTTATAGTTAAAGAAAATTAATTTTTATAGCATAATTGGGTGCAATAGTCTCATTTTCAAATAATTTGAGTACCTTTGCACCCAATTTTGACTCATACTGGGTCGATAGGAGTCGAAACAGGCGTCGACACCTATATAATATTAACCAATTAAAACTGTCTGATAAACGTCTGTTCAGACAAACAAAATGCCCACTAAAGGGCGACAATTAAATTTATGTCAGAATTAACAAAGAACGTTCAGCCGTTGCAGGATTTCAACTGGGACGAGTTTGAAAATGGCACCGTAAGTGGCGTAAGCAAAGAAGAGCTTGACAAGGCTTACGATGAGACCCTGAACAAAGTTGCCGATCATCAGGTAGTTGAGGGTAAAGTCATCTCAGTTGACAAGAAAGAAGTAGTCGTAAACATTGGCTACAAGAGCGACGGTATCATCCCCGCTGGTGAGTTCCGCTACAACCCCGATCTGAAAGAGGGTGACGTAGTAGAAGTCTATGTGGAGACCGCTGAGGACAAGAAGGGTCAGCTGGTACTTTCTCACAAGAAGGCTCGTCTGAGCCAGGCTTGGGACCGCGTTAACGAGGCTCTCGAGGCACAGGAGATTGTACAGGGCTACATCAAGTGCCGCACAAAGGGTGGTATGATTGTAGACGTATTTGGCATTGAGGCCTTCCTGCCCGGCAGTCAGATCGACGTTCATCCCATACGCGACTACGACCAGTTCGTTGGCAAGACTATGGAGTTCAAGATTGTGAAGATCAATCAGGAGTTCCGCAACGTAGTTGTAAGCCACAAGGCCCTCATCGAGCAGGAGCTCGAGGCTCAGAAGCAGGAGATTATTTCTCGTCTGGAGAAGGGTCAGATCCTCGAGGGTACTGTCAAGAACATCACCTCTTACGGTGTGTTTGTTGACCTCGGTGGTGTTGACGGACTGATTCACATCACAGACCTGTCTTGGGGCCGTATCGACGATCCTAAGAAGGTTGTTGAGCTCGACCAGAAGATCAACGTTGTTATCCTCGACTTCGATGAGGAGAAGAAGCGTATCGCTCTTGGTCTGAAGCAGCTCACTCCTCATCCTTGGGATGCTCTGGATGCTGACCTCAAGGTTGGTGACCACATCAAGGGTAAGGTTGTTGTTATCGCTGATTACGGTGCATTCGTTGAGGTTCAGCCCGGCGTTGAGGGTCTGATCCACGTTTCAGAGATGTCATGGAGCCAGCACCTGCGCTCAGCTCAGGAGTTCCTGAAGGTAGGTGACGAGGTAGAGGCTGTAATCCTGACTCTGGATCGCGAGGAGCGCAAGATGTCACTGGGTATCAAGCAGCTGAAGGAAGATCCTTGGGAGGCTATCGAGGTTAAGTACCCCATTGGCAGCAAGCACACCGCTAAGGTTCGCAACTTCACCAACTTCGGTGTATTTGTAGAGCTCGAGGAGGGTGTTGACGGTCTGATTCACATCAGCGACCTGAGCTGGACCAAGAAGGTTAAGCATCCTTCAGAGTTCACAAAGGTTGGCGAGCAGATCGACGTTGTAGTACTCGATATCGACAAGGAGAACCGTCGTCTCTCTCTCGGTCACAAGCAGCTCGAGGACAATCCTTGGGACGCTTTCGAGGAGAAGTACACTGTAGGTTCTGTTCACACCGGTAAGATCACAGAGGTCCTGGAGAAGGGCGCCGTTGTTTCTCTCGAGGAGAACGTTGAGGGCTTCGCTACTCCTAAGCACCTCGTTAAGGAGGACGGCTCACAGGCTCAGCAGGGCGAGGAGCTGGAGTTCAAGGTGATCGAGTTCAACAAGGACAGCAAGCGCATCATCCTCAGCCACAGCCGCACCTTCGAGGATGCACAGCGTGAGGAGAAGCGTGCTACACGCAAGGCAGCCGCTCCTAAGAAGAGCGACGCTCCTAAGATTGAGAATGTTGCAGCAAGCACCACTCTGGGTGACCTCGACGTTCTGGCTAATCTGAAGGCTCAGATGGAGAAAGGCGAGTAATTCGCTAAACCATATGCTCTCAATGACGAAGCCTGGCTCTGATAAGAGCTGGGCTTCTTTCTGTTTAAATATTCGTTAAAACTATTGGCATAAGAACACGCTTCTCAGTTTTTTTTACTATCTTTGTATGCTAATTTGCCGTAATAGGCGAATTATGCACCTAAAGCGCGATAATAAAAAGAAAACAATATAATGAATTTTAAATGGAATTACGAACCGCCAACACCCGATCGCAAGCAGCAGGCTGAGGAACTGGCCGAGAAGATAAGCATGAGCCCTATACTGGCAGAACTGCTTATCCAGCGCGGCATCAAGACCGAGAGTGCCGCCAAGCGCTTCTTCAGGCCGATGCTCAACGAGCTGATAGACCCGTTCCTGATGAACGATATGGATATCGCCGTTGACCGTCTGAACGATGCTATGGGTCGAAAAGAGCGCATCATGATTTATGGCGACTATGATGTGGACGGCTGCACAGCTGTTGCGTTGGTTTACAAATTTCTGTTGCAGTTCTATTCAAATATCGAGTATTACATACCCGATCGCTACGAGGAAGGTTACGGCATTAGTCGTAAAGGATTGGATTATGCAGCAGAGACTGGTGTCAAATTAATTATCGTGCTCGATTGCGGCATCAAAGCTATCGAAGAGATTGCTTATGCAAAATCGCTTGGTATTGATTTTATCATTTGCGACCACCATGTGCCCGACGACGAGCTTCCATGTGCCGTAGCAATTCTGAATCCCAAGCGTCAGGATTCCACCTATCCTTTCAAGCACCTCTGTGGATGTGGTGTCGGTTTTAAGTTCATGCAGGCATTTGCCAAAAATAATGGCATCCCCTTTTCCCAACTTATCCCCCTACTCGATTTCTGCGCAGTAAGTATCGCAGCAGATATCGTACCAGTAATGGGTGAAAACCGCATTATGGCTTTTCACGGTCTGAAGCAGTTGAACCAGAACCCGTCGGTGGGTATGAAAGCGATTATTGAGATATGCGGTCTGACAGGGCGCGAACTCACCATGAGCGATATCATCTTCAAGATTGGTCCTCGCATCAATGCCAGCGGACGTGTACAAAATGGCACTGAGACCGTTGATCTCCTCGTTGAGAAGGATATGCAGAAGGCATTGGCTGAGGCTATTCACATCAACGAGTATAACGACCAGCGTCGTGATATCGACAAACAGATGACGGAAGAGGCCAACCAGATTGTAGCTCGCCTGGAGAGTCAGGAGCATCAGTCAGCTATTGTCCTTTATGGCGAAGGCTGGAAGAAAGGCGTCGTAGGAATTGTGGCATCGCGCATGACGGATATGTATTTCCGTCCAACGGTAGTTCTTTCTTGCAACGACGGAATAGCCTCTGGTTCTGCACGTAGCGTAGCCGGATATGATGTTTACGATGCCATCAAGAGCTGTCGTGATTTGTTAGAGAACTTCGGTGGTCATACCTATGCCGTTGGTCTCACATTACGTGTTGAGAATATCCCCGAATTCCGTCGCCGTTTCCAGCAATACGTCAGCGAACATATCGGTACACGTCAAACAGAAGCCACCATCGATATTGAGGCCGAGATAGATTTCAAGGATATCACCAAGAAGTTGCTGAACGACCTGAAGAAGTTTGCGCCTTATGGCCCCGAGAACCCCAAGCCTCTATTCTGTACGCGTGGCGTTTACGACTACGGTACATCAAAGGTAGTGGGCAAGCAGCAGGAACATATCAAACTGGAGTTGGTGGACTCACGTTCCAGCAATGTCATGAACGGCATTGCTTTCGGACAGAGTCAGGCAGCCCGTTATATCAAGTCTAAACGCTCGTTTGATATTTGCTACACCATAGAAGAAAATATCTATAAACGCGGAGAGGTGCAGTTGCAGATAGAAGACATCAAGCCTTCTGAGGAGATTTGAGGTTTGAGATTTGAGGTTTAAGGTTTGAGATTTGAGGTTTATGGACGACTTCAAGAAAATCCTCAAGAAGTATTGGGGCTATGATGACTTCCGAGGCATTCAGCAGGAAATCATCGAGTCAATATGCGCAGGCAAGGATACTCTGGGACTCATGCCCACTGGTGGTGGCAAAAGTATCACATTTCAGGTACCAGCATTAGCGCAAGACGGCGTGTGTATCGTGATTACCCCACTCATCGCCCTGATGAAGGACCAAGTGAACAATCTGCGTCGTCGAGGTATTCAGGCATCGGCTATCTATTCCGGCATGAAACACGATAGTATTCTCATGACCCTTGAGAATGCTATCTTTGGAGGAGTAAAGATACTATATGTTTCACCAGAACGCATTGCTACCTCTTTATTTATAGAGAAGCTACGCCACATGAAGGTGAGCTTTGTCTGCGTAGACGAGGCCCATTGCATCAGTCAGTGGGGCTATGACTTTCGTCCGTCTTACCTCTCCATAGCCGACATCCGTCAAGAACTGCCAGACACACCCATCTTGGCACTCACGGCTACGGCAACACCAGAGGTCATCAACGACATACAGGAGCGTCTGCACTTCCGTGAGAAATGTGTGTTCAAGATGAGTTTCGCGCGAGAGAACCTTGCCTATGTCGTGCGTCATACATCCAACAAATTAGGTCAACTCATACATATCCTGAATCATGTCGGTGGTTCAGCTATCGTCTATGTGAGAAGCAGAAAACGTACAAAGGAATATGCAGACGCCCTTGATGCCTCTGGTATCAGTGCCACAAACTATCATGCTGGGTTGGAAAACCAAGAGAAAGACCAACGTCAGAAAGCATGGCAAGAAGATAAAGTACGCGTGATGGTAGCCACAAATGCCTTTGGCATGGGTATCGACAAGCCCGATGTTCGTGTGGTGATACATATCGACAGCCCTGACTGTTTGGAGGCCTATTTCCAAGAGGCAGGTCGTGCTGGGCGCGACGGAAAGAAATCGTATGCTGTACTGCTCTACGATAATAACGACAGGGCCAAGCTCCAGCGCCGTGTTGTTGACACCTTCCCAGATAAAGATTTTATCCGGCAGGTGTACGACCAGTTGGCCTATTTCTATCAGATAGGCATCGGTTCTGGCTACAATGCGAGCTTTGAGTTTCCTCTTGAACGGTTCTGCAGAATTTACAAGCACTTTCCTATCCCCACGGTCTCTGCGCTGAATATCCTAACCCGTGCCGGCTATATTGATTTCAAGGAAGAGGACGACATGCAGGCACGCGTCATGTTCAGCGTGGAACGAGATGATCTGTATAAGCTACGTGGCAACGAGCCCCAGGAGGATGCTGTTATCGTAGCCCTGCTGAGAAACTACACTGGTCTGTTTCAGGGATATCAATATATCGACGAGGGTGTCATCGCTGAGCAATGTGGACTCTCTCAGCCTCAAGTTTACATGATACTTCGTTCACTCACCCAGAAACATATCCTTGATTTCATTCCACAGAAACATATTCCCTTTATCCGTTATACTCAGAGACGCGAGGAATCAGATCGACTGGTCATCTCAAAGGCGATTTATGATGACCTGAAAATACGCTTTGCCGAACGCATAGAAAAGATGTTGGAATATGCCAACTGCGAAAATATCTGTCGCAGCAGGATGCTACTCAGATATTTCGGCGAGACAGATACAGAGGATTGCGGACAATGTGATGTCTGCCTGAGGGATTAAGCTATTCGTTACGGTGATCTATGTACTTATAGCCCTCCTTGTAACGGTCGGCAGGGAATACGAACTGTGCATCGGGAACCCCACCTGAACGGAAATTACTGATTTTTATCTTTACCCAAAAGAAAGCCACTTTCAGTTTCAGACTCTTTGGCGTATAGGTCTTTGCGTCAACTTGCGCACGCACCTCTTTCACCGTACCCTTGGCATCTTTCTGTTGCTTCAACGTGAAGACTATATCATCACCATCATTCTTCATTGAATACCTGAAGTCATCAAGTGTGAATTTAAATTTCCCTGAATACTTGTCTTTCTTGTCAGAATTGGCATCATGAATCTCAACCGTCTTTTTCTTCTTAAACACCATATAGGCAGTCACACCATCATTCCATGTGTTGACACGCTCATCAGAGAAACATTGTTTCTTGCCCTTATACCATATAGTACCATGCGTTTTATAGATACCAATGATATTCACATCATAGCGCAACATAGAACCTTGCGGTCCAAAGACCATATTATAGACCTTTTCAAATTCCTGACGTGCCTTAACGGAGTTATCCTTAGGAGTTGCTGCTACCAAATGTAGCGAGCAGAGCAACAAAGAGAAGAGAAAGAAGATTTTCTTCATGAAAGACTTATGTTCTGCGAAAAAAGGGGCATCCAAATCCAAGACTCGGATGCCCTTCTAAAAAGATTTATTAATTTAGTTATTATTTATTCACCTGGAATTTAGTGTCACCATCCTTGAAGAAGGCGTTGATCTGCTTGGCAGCGGCAATACCGGCATTGGTGTTAGCCTCAGCTGTCTGAGCACCCATCTTCTTAGGAGTAGAGAAATAGCGACCCTCGAATTTCTGGAAGTCAGCATTGGCATCGGGCATGATGTCAGTAACAAACTTCAGATCCTCGCGCTCAGCCATCAGCTTCAGCAGTTCGGGCTCGTTGATAACCTCTTTACGAGCGGTGTTCACCAAGATACCACCCTTCTTCATCTTACCTACCAGAGCGTAGTTGATGCTCTGCTTGGTCTCAGGAGTAGCGGGGATATGCAGTGACACAACGTCACAAGTCTCAAACAGAGCCTCCTGATTAGCAACGGCGTGAACGCCAGCCTTCTCGATAACCTCTGCAGGACAGAAAGCATCATAAGCATAAACATCCATACCAAAGCCCTTAGCGATGCGAGCCACGTTACGACCTACATTACCGAAAGCCAGGATACCCAGTTTCTTACCCATCAACTCTGTACCGGCCTTACCATTGTAGAAATTACGAACGGCGAATACCAGCAGACCGAACACGAGCTCAGCCACAGCGTTAGCATTCTGACCAGGCGTATTCTCAGCCACTACATTGTGAGCAGTAGCTGCGGCAAGGTCGATGTTGTCGTAACCTGCACCAGCACGTACCACAATCTTCAACTGCTTAGCAGCGTCCAGCACCTCTGCATCAACCTTATCACTACGGATAATCAGTGCGTCAGCATCCTTCACTGCATCCAGCAACTGTGCTTTCTCTGTATATTTCTCCAGCAGGGCCAGTTCATTGCCTGCTGCTTCAATCTCAGCTTTAATTCCATTAACAGCAGCTGCTGCAAATGGTTTCTCTGTTGCTACGAGAACCTTCATATTCAATGTTTAATCTTTAATGTTTAATTAATTAATGATTAGCCTCGAATTCCTTCATGCAAGCTACGAGGGCGTTGCAGCCTTCGATGGTCTGTGCGTTGTAGCAAGAAGCACGGAAGCCACCCACATCACGGTGACCCTTCACACCAACCATGCCCTTTGAAACGGCGAAGTCGAGGAAGTCTTTCTCCAGTTCCTTGTACTCAGGAGCCATTACGAAACAGAGGTTCATCAGTGAGCGGTCCTCAGCCTTAGCGGTACCTACGAACATCTTGTTGCGGTCAATCTCACCGTAAACGATCTCGGCACGCTGCTTAGCCAGCTTATCCATAGCCTCTACGCCACCCTGCTTCTTAATCCAGCGCAGGTTCTCAAGAGCACAGTAGATGGGCACCACAGGAGGTGTATTGAACATAGAACCCTTAGAAACATGTGTACGGTAGTCGAGCATTGTAGGAATCTCACGGGGAGCCTTACCCAGTTTCTCATCCTTCACAATCACGATAGTAACACCAGCCATAGACAAGTTCTTCTGAGCACCAGCATAGATAGCATCGTACTTCTTCACGTCAACAGGACGGCTCATGAAGTCAGATGACATATCAGCAATCAGAGGCACATTAACATCGAGGTCCTTACGGAGCTCAGTACCATAGATTGTATTATTGGTTGTGATATGCAGATAGTCAGCATCAGCAGGAACGGTGAAGTCCTTAGGAATGAAAGTATAGTTAGCATCTGCAGAAGAAGCCACTTCTACTACCTCACCGAAAAGTTTTGCCTCCTTCATAGCCTTCTTTGCCCAAACACCAGTGTTCAGGTAAGCTGCTTTCTTAATCAGGAAGTTAAAAGGAATCATGCAGAACTCCAGGGATGCACCACCACCAAGGAAGATTACGGAATAACCCTCTGGAACGTCAAGGAGTTCCTTTACGAGTGCTACAGCCTCGTCTACTACAGGCTGAAAATCCTTTGCACGGTGACTGATTTCCATCAAAGAAAGACCAGAACCGTTGAAATCGAGACACTGTTTGGCGGTTGCCTCAATAACCTCGCGGGGAAGCATTGAAGGACCTGCATTAAAGTTGTACTTCTTCATAATTAACTAATAGGTTTTATAATGGTTTCGAAATTTGGGTGCGAAATTACACTTTTTATTTGAATTGGGCAAATATTTTAGCAAAAAATAATGCAAAAGGGTGTATTTCGTAACATTTTGCAAACTGAAAATGACAATTTCTATCTCACTAATTCCACAACAGTACGAATTCCCTTGATTTTTTCACCTTGTGTTAGCCTGATCACCTGGTGCACTTTTTTAGCGTTAACGGCAGCATAGGCATATCGGTCGTTGACATCAATTTTTCCGATATCCGATGGCTCCAGTCCACCCTTCTTGCAGAGATAGCCCACGATATCACCTTTCGATATCTTGTCTTTCTTGCCTTTACCAATATATAAGGTGGCCATGCGGGGGGAGGGACATTGACCATTGACCATTGAACATTGAACATTGAACATTGAACATTGACCATTGACAAACTCAGGCATATGCTCCTCTGGGCCAACAACGAAAAAGGTTTTTCCCATCTGATCCCAACGGGCGGTACGACCTACGCGATGCACCAGCGCATCCTCTGTATTAGGCAGATGATAATGGATAATATTCTCGATATGGGGGATATCCAGACCACGCGAAGCCAGGTCGGTAGATACCAAAACCGTTGCCGAACCATTACTAAACTTATAAAGGGCATCCTCACGCTGACGCTGCTCCAATCCACCATGAAAAGCACTCGTCACGAATCCCTTTTTACGCAGAAAGTCATCCGTACGCTCTACCGATTCACGATAATTCAGGAACACGATGCTCTGCGTATCGCCTAATGACAGGAGCAGACGCGAAAGGGTTTCCAACTTATCTTTCTCCGGACTATCCACACGATACACCTCTACCCTATCATTCAGAGGCTCTTCGTCTATCAAATAATCCAAGCGGTCTGTACGCCTCATCTCCACAAACTGCGGAATCTGTTCTGCATCGGTAGCAGAGAGCAAGAAGCGACGCTGCAGGTTCGTGAGCTTACCAACCAGTCGTGACATCTCGTTCATGAATCCCATCTCCAGACATTTGTCAAACTCATCAATGATGATGTATTTTATTTGAAGAGCATCTATGTTGCCCTTGTCCAGATGATCGTTCAGTCGGCCTGGCGTACCAAATACCACATGCGGCCTGTTCTGCTTCAGCACCCGATGTTCGTCCATCGCAGCACGCCCGCCATAGCAAGCCTGCGAACGGATGCCTGTGCCCATGCTTTTCAGTACGCCGTCCGATTGCATTGCCAGTTCACGTCCAGGCACTATCACCAACGCCTGCACCTCATCGCTCTCAGCATTCAACATCTGAACAAGAGGAAGCAGATAGGCAAGTGTTTTACCAGAACCTGTCGGCGAGAGCACCACCACATCATTGCGTCCTCTCAGCATACACTCCATCGACTCCTGTTGCATCGCATTCAGAGAATCAATGCCCAGCTTATCTAACACCTTATTTATATTAACGTCTTTCATATTGATTACAAAGTTACGCATATTTTTCGAGGCCACCAAATATTTACTCATCATTCAGCGTAACATTAGCCAAATCAGTAGCAAAATCATTCAAGTTGAGGCATTGTACTCGCGTAATCCTTTTCGCTGCCGTTTCTGCACTATAATCAGCATATGGAGACAATACCAACATAAAACCATCAGTACACCCCGTCAAATCTTTTCCTGATGGATAAATAAACTTTCCATCCAATCCACGATTTACGATATGTATCATAGGTAATTTCTCCTCGTAGCATGCATCATATACAGCTTTCTCTGCCGTTGAGATAAAAGGCGATATTAACACCGTTCCTCGTCGTGCCTCTCTCATATATTTTGCGACCTCTTCTTGTATCTGCTCATCAGTCAGATGACGATGGCAGCGCACTTGAAGGCGCTCAGGATAAGTGACTATAAACGTGTTGCCAACGGCAGTATATTTGTGTCCCTTCTTCCCTGCCACAAAATCATAAACCTTGCGCAAACGATCAGGAAAATGTTTCTTTAGCCAGAGCCTTCGTGGATTATCGTCAAGATACTTTATCCATGTCTGTAGTTGGCCTTTGCGGAACAAAATGCGGTCATTAAATCCGCGTGAGAAAAGAGAAGGCTTCTCTGAACTGAAGTTCTGAGCACAAAACGAAGAATCATTCCATAACGCATGAGAACAAGCACTTTTCCATGCAGCAATTATCTTTCCCAAAGCATAATCAGCGGGGAGTGTATCGCGTACATATAAGATACCATGAAAATGATCTGGCATAATTTGATAATGCAGCACTTGCACTCGGCAACCTGTTTTCTTTGTTGCCTCAGAAGCTACCCTTCGAAAAGCCTCAGCAACGTATTTCCCTAAGGCCGTTGGTTCTATCGCAGCCGTATTCGGACTATCACCCACAAGCGAACCCAAGATACGCTTGCGGTCTACCGTAGTTACCGTAATCAGATAGATACATGCAGAAGTATAATCATGTGTCTCCATCCGTCGCAGCCTATTATGCTTAACTGGCGCTTTCTCCATTTCCATTTTTCTCTCATTTTATTCTTCGTCCCGTTCAGCGCACTTCAGTGTGCTGCAATTAATCTCCGTTCCGTTCAGCGCACTTCAGTGTGCTGCAATTAATCTCCGTTCCGTTCAGCGCACTTCAGTGTGCTGCAAATCCTCCTTCTGCGCTGCAAAGTTAAAACTTTTTCGCGAAAGTCATTACTATAGAAAATGTTTTTCTTCTGAAATAAAAAACACATTAAAAATAAATTTCCAAACCATAGGTTTTACAAAAGTCCATTTCACCCTATTTATCAACTACTTACAAATAACCTGAAACCTGCTTTGTGTAGCGAGTGTAGCAAGAAAATCAAAGTTTCCCTAAGGAAATTATTTACCTCGAACCAAATGTATTTCTATAGAGGAAGTTTGATTTTCTCGCTACACTCGCTACACAAATATATGTATATAATATATTATATACATTATTTGAGGTTTAATCAAAAATTATGAGGTAAAAATGCAGCTGTTTGGTTCTAACTTGATTTCAGGTAAAAAACAAGTTGAAAAAATAATTTTCCAACCTATTTATATACCTAAATCAAGTTGATTAAGAGAGTATGTCAAGGGACTGGTACCTGCCATCTCTACATTTTGGAAAAAAAGTGCTGAATTCGTCAAACATACTACTTTTTTCTGTCACCCCAACAAATAGGATTCTGTCTTCTTTGATAAACTGGGAGAGCCTCCTGTATCACAGCTCTACATTATAAGCTATCTATCCTCGTTTACAAAATACAATTCTTCAAATACATCACGCGGCAGGGTGCTATCCCAACCACCAACACGCTGGTTGTCCTTCATCGAGTTGTCGAAGCCAATATACTCCAAAGAACCATCCTCATAGCGTTTGAACTTATAGACAGCATCGTTCATGATAGCAGAATTGAACACATTCAGGCTTACCAACAATTCGAAGTCCTTTACAGTCAGACCTGTTACTTTGTGGAAAAGTCCTGGCTCCAATTGAGTGATGACATCCTTCAAGCATTGCTCACGGAAGTCTGTCAGATACATAAAGATAGGAATACGCGTAGCAAACTTGATAAGCTTATCTTGAATCTGCTTGCGGAGCGATTTCATTTCCTTCTCATCTTCCGTCAACTTGCGTTTCTCCTTAGTGCTGAGTTCTTTCTCGTTGGCCTTGGCTTTCGCTTTCTTCACCGCCTCACTCTTGTTGATGATGGTTTCGATATCCTTATTCAGTGAACGGAAGCCCTCAATAGCCATCAAAGCTGCCATTGCTTCAGGATTGTTCAGGAGACGTTGCAAAGTGATGTTATCAACATTAACCAGCAAGGCACTTTCCCAACGACGTGCCAACAGTGTTGCCGAAGTACCACTCATAGCAATATCCAAGATACCTGCTGCATCTATCTGCTTCATGTGCATACCGTCGTAAGCCAGCACAGGCAGGAACTTGATGAAGTCAGCCACCTTCTTCTCAGGTTGAGTTTCGTCTACATTCAGACGGCATGAGTAGTCGGCTATCTGACGTAAAGCACGGTTCGGAGCAAAATCAAACACATAGCACTCACGCTTCATGATATCATAACGATTAGGATCATCGTCCGTTGGGTTCTTGATGACCCAGGGACTCTGTACACGGAATGCTGCCTGGAAATAGGTCTCAGGAGAAGAACTATTGCGTAGCATAAAGATACCCGACCAAGGTTTTACGGTAACGCCAGTAGTCAGTTTACCGCAAGAAAGCGTAATTGTACGAGTTTCTAATGGGTTATCCATCGCCTTTCTTACAGGAGGCAAGGCATTTACGCCAATACCTGCTTCAGTACCAGCCGCTACCACAATTTTAAAATCGTGATAGAACACATTGTTGCGCTGTCCTAACAGATTACGCATAGCGTAGCATGATGCCACCGATGGCAGGAACCAGAAGGTATGATTAAGTATGCGCAACAGTGGTGCATGACTAAATGGCATTGGCGGCTTCTCGTTACGAAGAGTCAAGTCATCCTTGATAGAATCGCGATAGGCACCGCGAATCAGGTCAAGCCATTTCTGCACCTCATCCTCATGTCGGAAAGTAGCAAAATTATGGTCTCCTCCTTCTGGTATATCAGCAGCAAAGAACTCGTTCAGGTCGAACTCATCAAATTCTCCCTCCTTTGCCACACGTACCAATTCGTCTGGCATCTGATAGGTCATCAGCACCATACGGGGCATCATCTCGTAGGGATTCTCGCCTTCGCCTTGCCAATTCTCTTTCTTATGCTGCTCGTCGCTATACGTCCAGTTGAATATCTGCTCTTCGATAAACTCACCAGATGCTATTGCTCGGAATGGTGTGCCTGAAAGATAGAGATAGTGATTGGTGGTGATAGGCATATTGTCCTCATCGAAGTAGTCGATAGCCTCACCATCCTGAGCCGTTTGCTCCGCCTTATCCTCATTATAGAACAAGTCCTTGGCATTCTCGCGCCAAGCGCCATAGTGGTATTCATCGAGTATTACCACATCCCAATTTACCATGTGAGCCCACTCGTTTTTCACCTTGATACCGCCAGCCTTGTTCTTACCTAAGTAGTCTTGGAACGAACCAAAGCAAACGATAGGACGTGTGGAATCTGCTGTTTCGTATGTCAACTCAGATGTACGCGAGATGAACTGCCACCCCTTAAAGTCAACATGTGTTTTCAGGTCTTCCTCCCAAGCACTCTCTACGGCAGGCTTGAAAGTCAAAACAAGGATACGCTTCCATCCCATTTCCTTTGCTAACTGATAAGCTGTGAAGGTCTTACCAAAACGCATTTTGCAGTTCCAAAGATAGTGTGGAGTCTTGCCGGTATCGCGTTTATAGTTGCGGAAATATGCCGCAGTCTTATCAACGGCCTCCCGCTGCTCGTCACGCATCCCGAATGTTTCCGTGCGATGTTCGTTATTCTCTGTACCGCTTTTCAGAGCGTACATAGCTGCACGCACATCACCAACAGTACAACGGAACCACTCACCACCAACATTTGCAAAACCATTCTTTCTGAGCCACCAATGAACCAGAATATCGGTAAAGGCAGTACCATCTTCTCTTACTGCGCTGTCTTGATACACTATCTTGTATGGTAACTTGCCATCAGGGCGTTTTGTTGAGTATTGTTCGGCTACACGTTTCTGAACGTCACGGGTAGTATAGCCCACCTTAAGCATTCCCTCGTATTGAGGGTCGCTATAGGCATAAATCTGAGGCATCAGATTCGGGCGGCTGGGGAAGAAATTACTCTGTGCCATAATAGTTATTCCATTTGGTGCATCATTCCATCAATTAACCCTATTTCGTCAGGAGATAAATCATATCTCTTATAGAGAGTATCGTCATCCCATACTTTTGAAAAATCAAGCAATGGTACAAAAATATAAGTAGCCTTCGACAAATTAATTGAAGCTGCTGCTTGTAAGACAAGAAAACGTACAAACTTTGTTTTTAAATAACTCTCCAAATTTCTGGCTTCATTAAGGTTGTCAAAATTACCTGCCGTAATATATGAATCCGTACAGACTTCTTTAGGATTAAGTACTCTTACTGTAGCCAAAACCTTAAATTTTCCTTCTTTGTCAGGCTCTCCAGCATGTTCGCACATAACACGAGTAATCATGACTTTATACGAATCTGCCAAACTTGTATTCGATAGAATTTCATTTTGTTCAACAAAGCCATCCCCCTGACTTGATACAAGTTTGTATGAATTTTCAAAAGGCTTTTCTATACCACGAGCATTTGTCGGGATTCCAAATGGATTTCTTGATGAAAGAATTGAGGGCAAGAATTCCTTATCTTTATTTTTTATTTTATGGATAATATTTACGGCTTTGTTATATCTTACAAATATTGGGAATTCATCAAGCTTCCTTTGCATGTTATCCTCGACACCTGCATTTACAGACGTAAAATCGCACATGCCCTTGTAATCCCTATTCCATAAGAAATAGCATATACCACCACTTATACTAAGACCTGGGAAGCAATCTTTTGCATTCACATAATCTTTTAAAACCTTTATTCTATTATCACTTAACATGTCTTCTCTGAAAGAATCCAATCCTTTACCGCCCGTAAACCATCGAGAAGGTATAATCATAACAAGATATCGTGGATTCAACTTTTTCGCTTGATTGACAAAGCGCATGATAGTGAGAGCTTATTTGTCAAATCATGTGCCAATTCCTCAATTATGTGCAGATTTTGGTATTAGCAAGACTACTTTTTACAGATGGTTTCGTACTTTTGCAGACGGAAAGGTCCGCGAAAGGATATCTAAGGGCATTCCTAATGTTAAACCAAATCCGTTGTCTATGCCGAAGAAGCAAACCCAGGAGGAGAGTGCCGCCGAGGAACTGGCACGCCTCAGAGCAGAGAACAAGCGACTGTCGGAAGCATTGAAGATGGCCGAGTGGATGAACCACGCCAAGGACGTGATGATCGACGAGGCCGAGAAAGCCTTCAACATCCCGATCAGAAAAAAATCTGGTGCCAAACAGTGAAGACGCTTGCCGCAGAGAAGGTCAAGGGCCAGTCCATGGGCCTTCTCTGCCGGCTGTTTGGCAAGAGCTGGCAGGCGTACTACCAGCATCAGGACACGTTAGGCAAGCAACGGCTTAGGGAGGAGATGGTGATACAGTTTGTAACGGATATACGCCGGCTGGATCCAGGCATTGGCGGGGAGAAGCTTCACGACATGTACCGTGAGCGTTTTGGAGCCGGCTATGAATATATGGTAGGGCGTGATAAGATGGAGGCAATAATAGTCCGTAACGGCTTGAACGTGAGGGTTCCAAGGAGGCATCCGCGCACTACGGACTCCAGACACGGGCTGCCCACATATCCAAATCTGGTGAAGGAGCTCATCCCCATACGCAAGAACCAGTTGTGGGTGACGGATATCACGTATATACCGATTTGGAACCCAGACGGAAGCTATACCTTCTGCTATCTCTCTATGATGACAGACTGCTACACAAAGGAAATCATCAGCTGGTATGTAGGAGAGACGATGGAGGCCTGGTGCAGCGTGGAGTGCCTCATGAAGGCTCTGGAAACGCTTGATACCGAAGAAGTCGTCAACCTCATTCACCACTCTGACCGAGGCATCCAATACGTCA
>Ga0310696_10000771_pt1 | contig 47825 bp, 37 predicted proteins | sample AusTroGonzalo_MG_4_FD_203885 | JGI IMG/M metagenome (GOLD analysis project Ga0310696, IMG submission 203885) | Bovine rumen microbial communities from tropical cattle in Woodstock, Queensland, Australia - Gonzalo_02 (v2) (version 2) | ecosystem: Host-associated > Mammals > Digestive system >...
GGCAAATCCTTCGTGACCGTCAATCTCGCTGTCATGCTGCAGAACAAGGGATATCAGTGTGCGATCCTGGATGCGGACATCACCGGTCCTTCCATCCCGAAATCCCTCGGCGTCAAGGGACCTGCCCGCGGAAACGATGACGGGATCTGGCCTGTGACGAGCAGCAAGGGCATCCGCGTGATGAGCATCAACCTGCTCCTTGACGAGGAGGAGGCACCGGTCATTTGGAGAGGCCCCGTGATCGCGGGAACGGTCAAGCAGTTCTGGACCGATGTGTGCTGGGGCGATGTGGACTACATGTTCGTGGATATGCCGCCCGGAACCGGCGACGTTCCGCTCACGGTATTCCAGTCCCTTCCGGTGGACGGCATCGTGATCGTCACAAGCCCCCAGGACCTTGTGTCCATGGTGGTGGCGAAGGCCGTCAACATGGCGAAGATGATGAATGTACCGATCCTCGGAATCGTGGAAAACTACAGCTATTTCACCTGCCCCGACTGCGGCGGGAAGCATGCCGTGTTCGGCGAGAGCAGAATCGAGGAAGTGGCTGCTCATCATGAGATCCCGGTGCTTGCGAAGCTTCCGATCGACCCGGATGCCGCAAAGGTTGTGGACATGGGACTTGCCGAGCAGCTTTCGGTTCGCGAACTTGACGGAGCAGTGGCCCGGATCGAGGCGGCAATGCCTTTGAAATAAAGATTTTGCGTTGACAAGCACGGGCTCGTTAGGCTATAATAATAAATGGTTATTTTACGGCGTTTCGGTCGGAAAATGCCCATCAAAACTCGATGTTCGGAGGACGGATATGCGCGTAATCGCCGGCACGGCCAGGCGGCTTCTTTTGAAGACTCCCACCGGGATGAATACCCGCCCGACAACGGATCGGATCAAGGAAACGCTGTTCAATATTTTGCAGCCGAAGCTGGCAGGAAGAGACTTTCTGGATCTTTTTGCCGGCAGCGGCGGGATCGGTATCGAGGCGCTCTCGAGAGGCGCGCGTTCTGCCTGCTTTGCGGACAGTTCGCGGGAGGCAGTCTCCTGTATCAAGGAGAATCTGGCCCACACGAAGATGACGGACCGGTCCGTTGTATATGCGACGGATGCGATGACAGCCCTTCGGCGCATGCGCTCCGACAGAAAGCGGTTTGACATCGTCTTTCTGGATCCGCCTTACGGCAAGGGACTGGAACTCGCGGCGCTGAGGGCGATGAGGGAGAACGGTCTGCTGGCCGAGGACGCTTTGGTGGTCGTGGAGACCGCGTTGGAAGGCGGGACCGCGATCGAGGAGCTGGAGGCGTGCGGATACTGTGTCACACGCGTCAAGGATTACAAGACGAACCGGCACGTGTTCCTGCAGGCTGCAGAAGAGTAGTATGAGAACGTTGTCAGAGGGAGAGCCCGAGAGATGAAGGTAGGAATCTACGCAGGAAGCTTTGACCCGATCACACTCGGGCATCTGGATATTATCAAGAGAGCTTCCCGCATTACCAAGAAACTGATCATTGCGGTGTTGAACAACAACGCGAAGAAGCCGGCATTTTCCGTGGAGGAACGGCTGGAACTGATCCGCAAGGTGACAAGAGATATCCCCAACGTGGAAGTGATGTCATTTTCCGGACTGACCGTGGATTTCGCCAGGGAACAGAATGCGAATGTATTGGTGAGAGGACTTCGGGCGGTAACCGATTTTGAGTACGAACTGCAGATCGCGCAGTTGAACCATAAACTGAACCCGGAGGTCGATACGATCTTTTTGACGACGAGCGTGGAGTATTCGTACTTAAGCTCGAGCATCGTAAAGGAGATCGCGAGCTACGGCGGCGATATCAGCCAGTTTGTGCCCAGTGAAGTCGTAGAGGATGTGTATCAGAAATTGTATAAGCCAAAGGAGAATTGAGAATGGGAGCAACGATTGAGAAAACCATCGAGGAGATCTATGATTTTATCGAGTCATGCAAGACGTCCGGCTGGGGCGGAACGAAGGTGTCCGTACCGAAGGATGAGCTGTATGAATTGCTGGCGGAGCTGAAGGAGCGTACGCCGGACGAGATCAAGCGCTACCAGAAAATCATCGCGAACCGCGACAGCATCATCGCGCAGGCCGAGGAGCGCGCCGAGGGCATCATCAAGGATGCCAAGATCAAGGCGGAGCAGCTCGTGAGCGAGAACGCGATCGTGCAGCAGGCGTATGTGAAGTCGCAGGAGATGATCTCCCAGGCTTCCGACGAGGCTGCGGAGATCCGCAGCAGTGCGGAGAATGATTCCGCGGCGATCCGTTCCGGTGCACTCAACTACGCGAACGACATTATGAGCGATATGGAGCGTATCCTTGCGGATGCCTTCAACAACACGAAGAAACTTGCGGAGGGCCTTGTGAACTCCCTCAACGAGAGCTACACCATCGTCGCTGCGAACCGCAGAGAGCTGAACTCGCAGATAAATCCGCCGGATGCATACGCATACGACGATCCGATCGCAACCGTCACCGAGGATGACGATTACAATGAGGATACCTTCCTTGAGGGAATCGAGGAGTAAAGTAAAACCAAAAGAAATGGCTGCCGAATGTGGAAAACGCATACGGCAGCCTTTTTTGTTGTGTTCTATCGGAATTCTTATACGGTCAGCAGGCGCCTGCGAGCATCCTCCCGGAGAATCCCGGCCTTGCGATACAAAACCTGGGAGTAGAGGGCGCTCGCCCGAAGATCCGTTGAAAGGAATCGTTCGGCGTCGCCCGAAAGCTTTGCGGAGTCGCGAAGGAACCGTACAAGCAGCGGAACCTTGGAGGATTTTTCCATCTCCGCAATCAGATCCTCCGCATCCCTGCGGAACCCGAGCACCCGGAGATAAGGGAGCTCTTTTCGGAAAATGTCGGCATCCTTCCGGGTCAACCGGAGCAGGGTGTGGCACAGTGCCCGGTCAATCCGGGTTCTGGTGTAGGCTTTGCATTTGACGGATTCGGCAAGGGACGTCCAGGTAAAGGGACGTTTCGCCGCTTCGAGGATCCGGTTGGCAAGGTCCTCGGGAATGTCGTAGAGGGCGGACAGGGACGCCGTCGTGTGCGCGGAGAGCTCCGCGAAGAGCATGTCGCTGAAATCGTCCGCAGAAACGGCATTTTCCGCGTTGAGAGAAGCGTAGAGCGCAGAGGCTTCCTCCGGGACGGCTACGGCCGGGATCCGTCCTTCCGCGGAAAGAGATTCCCGGATCGCTGTGGCGGAACAGAGCTCGTCAACGGCTGTGTCATGGTAGCCCCGGTCGGAGCGCGGGATGGCACAGGTCGACAGCTTGCTGCCGCTTGCCAGGATTGCCTTCTCATACTCCACCGCAAGAATGTTGTTGGGCTTGGAGAGAAGTTCCGCGGCTTCGGGGCGGAATTCCGAGAGTGCGAGGGAACGTGCCTTGGCATAGGAGTTGCCTTCACGGACATGGGAGAGAAGCTCGGAGTGGAAATCCTCCGGGTCGTCGAGGAGAAACTGCGCGGTCTCCCGAAATGTATTGCACCCGTCAGCGCCTGTCGCATCCTCCGCACCGTAGGAGACGATGTCCACGCAGGAGAGCGCGGTGAGCGCGCGGATCCCCGCGGAGGCAAAATCCTCTGCGCTTGCAGTGGCACCGTACACCGGAAGTTCCAGTACGACATCTGCACCGCAGCGAAGGGCGGCTTCTGCGCGTAAGAAACGGTCGGTGACCGCCGGAACGCCCCGCTGTACGAAATCTCCGCTCATCACTACAACAACGGCATCGCAACCAGTGCGACGCCGTGTCTGTTCAATGTGATACCGATGTCCGTTGTGGAACGGATTGTATTCCGCTATGATTCCTGCAATCTTCATAAGTGTCTTTGGCTGCATCGGCAGCGATATCTGGTAAAAAAGTATCAGCACTTCACCGGCTCGGGATAATCGACGCCGAAGGTTTCGACAGTGACCGTCTCCATTACTACGGGAGAGAGGGGCTTGTCGCGGAAGTCCGTGCGAACACCTGCGATGGCGTCCACAACCGGAAGGCCTTCGATCACCTTGCCAAACGCCGCATATTCACCGTCAAGGTGCGGGGACGTCTTGTGCATGATGAAGAACTGGGATCCGGCGGAGTTCGGGTTCATGGCGCGGGCCATGGAGAGAACGCCGGGAGTGTGCTTCAAGTCATTGGCAAATCCGTTGCGGGAAAACTCGCCGCGGATGCTGTATCCCGGGCCGCCCATGCCGGTTCCGTCCGGGCAGCCGCCCTGGATCATGAAGCCGGGAATGACGCGATGAAAGGTCAGGCCGTTGTAGAAGCCCTTCTTCACCAGCGAGATGAAATTGTTGACGGAATTCGGAGCAATCTCCGGATAGAGCTCAGCCTTCATGACGGAGCCGTCCTTCATGGTAAATGTTACGATCGGGTTCTGCATGTGTGTTCTCCTTTATCCGGCAGCGGCCTCGGCCGGCTGCAGTATTTGTGTTTAGACCCGCATTATGCGGGGGCTTGCGGATTACTCCGCATCCTTCGGAACAAACGCCTGATAGATCGCGTTGACGGCAGTCTCGAAGTCTTTGCTTGCAACGCCGATGATGATGTTGAGCTCGCTGGAGCCCTGATCGATCATTCGGATGTTGACGCCGGCGGTATCGAGCCCGCGGAAAATCTTGGCTGCGGTACCGTGGTTGGACTTCATGCCGCGGCCCACGACAGCGATGAGCGCAAGGTCCGTGGAGATGTCGATGAAATCGGGATTGCAGAGCTTGTGGATCTCTGCGAGGATCGCCTGCTCCTTCTCCTCAAACTCATGCTGATGAACGAAGACGGAGAGCGTGTCGATACCGGAGGGCATATGCTCGAAGCTGATGCCGTTGTCCTCGAAGGCCTGCAGGGCTTTGCGGCCGAAACCAATCTCGGTGTTCATCATGTCTTTTTCAATGTTGATCGCCGTGAAGCCCTTCTTGCCGGCGATACCGGTGATCACAAACGCCGGCTTGCGGGAGGTGTTTTCCACGATGAACGTGCCTTCATCCTCCGGCGCGTTGGTGTTCTTGATGTTGATCGGGATGCCTGCGGTGCGGACGGGGAAGATCGCATCCTCGTGAAGCACGCCTGCGCCCATGTACGAGAGCTCGCGGAGCTCCCGGTAGGTAATGGTCTCGATCACCTTCGGGTTCTTGACGATGCGGGGATCCGCTACAAGGAAACCGGAGACATCGGTCCAGTTCTCGTAGAGGTTGGCGTGCACGGCGCGTGCCACGATGGAACCGGTGATGTCGGAACCGCCGCGGGAGAACGTCTTTACGCGGCCGTCCGCGTAGGCGCCGTAAAATCCGGGGATCACGGCGTTGGAAAGGCCCGAGAGTCCCTTCGACAACAGCTCCTGTGTGGCGGCGGCATCGTAGGTGCCGTCCGGCAGGAAGCGGATGTAGCGGGCGGAATCGAGGAATTCGAAGCCGAGATAGTTTGCGAGAAGGATACCGTTGAGGTATTCCCCGCGGGAGGCAGCATAGTCGCGGCCTGCCTTAGCGGCGAAGTTCTCGCGGATCACGGCAAACTCGGATTCGAGGGAAACCGTCAGCGAAAGACCGTCGATGATTTCCTGATAACGCTCGCGGATCTTGGCAAGCGCGTCGGTAAAATCCCCGCCCTGCTCGGCAATGGCATAGCATTGATAGAGCATGTCCGTCACCTTCGTGTCGGAGCTGTCGCGCTTTCCGGGCGCTGACGGAACGACAAAGCGACGGTCCGGGTCGGAGAGAATAATGTCTTTAACTTTGCGAAATTGCTCGGCGCTGGCAAGGGAACTGCCGCCGAACTTAACAACCTTGATCATAGATGACCTCACTGAGTGATTAGTTTCTTGGGAGCGTTTCGGCTCGAAAAATGCACAACAAAAACAAGCGTATTTGTTGCGCCTACGACAGTATAGCACACAAAGCGGCAAATGAAAAGGGGGGTTTACATAGAAGAAGTGCTGTGCTACAATAGTAGTGTATGTCAAAGGGGCGTGTGGCTCCGGAATCAGGTGAGTGGAAAAAGTGAAGAAAATTATAACACTGTTGGAGGAAATCATCGGCGACGCCGTGGTTTTCTGCGGATATGAAAGGCGCTACGGAACGGTGACGGTATCGAACCGCCCGGACCTGTGCCAGTACCAGTGCAACGGTGCGATGGCTGCAGCCAAGCAGTATCACAAAGCACCGATCGCAATTGCCGGTGAGATCGTTGCGGCAGTAGGAGCTCAGGATATGATCGCATCCTGCGAGGCTGTTGCACCGGGATTCATCAACATCAATGTAAAGACGGAATTCCTTGCGGATTATGCATTGCGGATGAGCCGCGAGGAGCACTTCGGAGTGGAGCCGGCGGAGAAACCCCGCACGGTGGTCATCGACTACGGCGGAGCGAATGTCGCCAAGCCGCTGCACGTCGGACATATGCGTCCGGCAGTCATCGGTGAATCGGTGAAGCGCATCCTGCGGTACGTCGGACACAAGGTGATCGGCGATGCGCATCTCGGCGACTGGGGGACCCCGATCGGACTGATCATCACCGAACTGAAGGTAAGAAAACCGGATCTGGTATACTTCGATCCCGACTATACGGGAGAGTATCCGAAGGAACCTCCGTTTACCGTCTCCGAGTTGGAAGAAATCTACCCTTATGCGAGCAAGTGGTCGAAGGAACACGACGACTACCGGGAGGAATCCCGCAAGGCTATCCTTGAGCTGCAGCAGGGACGCAGAGGCTATATGGCTCTCTGGGAACACATTATGCGTGTTTCGATGGAGGACCTGAAGAAAAACTACGAAAATCTCGGCACACAGTTTGACATCTGGGGCAAGGAGAGCGACGCACAGAAGTATATCCCCGACATGATCCGGGATATGAAGGAGGGCGGTTACGCCCACATCAGCGAAGGCGCGCTTGTCGTGGATGTCAAGGAAGAGACGGACACCAAGGAAGTGCCTCCCTGCATGATCCTGAAGTCCGACGGTGCGACGCTTTACAACACAACCGACCTTGCGACGATCGTGGAGCGTATGAAGCTCTACTCGCCGGATCAGATCATCTATGTTGTTGACAAGCGGCAGGATCTGTACTTTGACCAGATTTTCCGCTGCGCCCGCAAGACAAAGCTGGTGAAGCCGGAGACGATCCTTACCTTCATCGGGAACGGTACGATGAACGGTCAGGACGGCAAGCCGTTCAAAACCCGCGAGGGCGGTGTGATGCGCCTCGAGGTGCTGATCGAGAACGTGGCGGAAGAGGTCATGCGGAAGATGGCGGATCGCGATTTTCCGGAGGAAGAGAAGCGGGATATTGCCCACAAGGTCGGGCTTGCCGCTCTCAAGTACGGCGATCTTTCCAATCAGGCGTCGAAGGATTACATCTTTGATATCGAGCGGTTCACTTCGTTCGAGGGCAACACCGGTCCGTACATCCTGTACACGATGGTGCGTATCAAATCCATCCTGGCGAAGCTCGGAGAGCTTCCCGAGATGCCGGAGCGGGCTGGTACCTACGAGCGGGGAACCGAGGAGACGGCGCTTCTTCTTACCATCGGCCGCTTTGCGGATATGGTGGAAAAAGCCGCAGCGGAACTTGCGCCTCACAAGGTATGCCAGTATCTGTACGAGCTGGCAGACGGCGTGAACGGGTTCTACCATGCGAATAAGATTGTCGGTGAGACCGACACTGCGAAACAGAAAGAATGGATTTCCATCCTGCGGACGGCACTTGCCATCTTTAAGGACGGAATCGAAATGCTTGCATTTGAAGCACCCGATCGGATGTGACATCCGGGGTGAGTGTAGAAAGTGAGGGAAGTATATGCATCGAAACGATGGGTTGGCACGAAAGAGTCTGCTCTGCGTTATGGTTCTTGCAGCGGCGCTTTTGTTTGCCATGATGCCGCATATGTTGAAAGCCGCCCGCGCGGAAGGCGATGAGCCCGGCGGGACAACAACGGATATCAACACCGATGACGACATTATCAACAAGCAGCAGTATCTGAACGGGTATTACGAGGGCACCGTCACCAAGGACGGCAGCAGCGTTCGTGCATTGCCCGGTACGAAGGATGAGAACGGCAAGACGAAGAATGATATCGTGAAGACCAGCGCCGGCAAGCAGGTTATCCTGAACAAAGGCGACAAGGTGAAGGTTTACGGCGAACGCCGTGACTCCGACAAGGATACCTGGTATCACATCCAGTGCACCGTCGGCGAGGAGGTTATCACCGGTTATGTGTACAGCGGCCGTGTAACCCGCGAGAACACCCAGATCACGTTCACGCCCACGCCCACGGAGACACCGGAAGCCACACCCACCACAGCGGTTCCCACCTCCGAGGAGAAGCTGAATGAGCTGAAGAGTGCTACGCCGACCCCTCAGGAACAGACCAAGGACATGGCCGAGACCGCGAAGAAGGAGCCCTGGACCATTTGGAAGCTTCTCTTTATCCTCGGTGCGGCATTTGTCACCTTCGTCCTCATTTACATGATCGTTAACCATTACGCGGAGAAGAAGATTGACGAGGAGATGCGTCACGCTCCCGACCGCGATTACACCCTTCCTCATCTTGAGGGCGAGTCTGACGAGGACTACGAGCGCGAGCGCAGAAAAGCCCGCAAGAAAGAGGTCGCAAGGGATTTCAAGGATCAGCGCAAACGCAATATGACGGATGAGCTGGAACTCGATGCCGATCAGATCGGCGAGATCGATGATTTCTCGAATTTCACCATCAATATGGACGGCGTATTTGACGATGACTCGACCCGCAAGGCGGTGTCCGCGGCGGTGACGGAAGCGGTTTCCGAGGACGCACGCGAGCAGTCGTCGGCAGCAGGCAGAGCAGAGACATGGAACGCTTCGGATGCCGAACTTGTCCGCAATCTCTCTAACCATGCCGATGAGCAGGAGAAGGAACTGATCCGCCAGATCGCTCCCGAGTACGCACAGCCGAAGAAACCGGCTGCAAGCGCACCGGCCGGCGACGAGGAGGAGATTACCTTCACTCCGGAGGAGATGATTCTCCGCCGCAAGCTGGATCAATTGAAAGAACAGGATGTTCTGGTACACAAGAAGCGCGGCGTCGGTGAGGTTATCGACAACAGCGACCCGAACATCATTCAGGTTCGTTTCGACCGTGATCTTCGATTCCTGAAGAAGGACAAACTGGTGAAGAAGCATCTGGTCGACCTGTAGGATGCCGGGATTCCGGCTTCTGCGGAAGTATTCCAAAAGGAAATGATCGGAAGGAATGGCGGGCAGCCGTCATTCCTTCTGTGTATGTAGGAAGGGAACTGCAGTGAAGAAAGTTTTACAGAAGGATTTCAAATCCGTGATCTCGCCTGTTGCGATGATGGCCATCGCCTTCGTCGTCCTGGAATGTCTGATCTTAGCGGGCGTGGGGGTGAAAAACCCGAAGCTGATCACCACGGGCATCATTATCGCCGCCTTTGCAGCGGCAATCACGCTGGTGTACCATCTCTTCCTGTCCGGAAGCCTGTTTTTGCAAAACCTGAGAGAGCGGAAGTACTTTTTCGACCTTCGCGCTGAGGGAGTCGGCAAATACAAGGTCGTCCTGTGGAAACTCTGCTACACGTTTCTTTCCCTTCTGGCGTTTTCGGTGCTTTATGTAGGGGCTCTGTATCTGGATATCCGGATTTTTGCCTGGGCGTTTCCTTCGCAGAAGGAAGAGTTCGCCAAGTTCGGCGTCCGGGCAATGATCCAGGGAAAAAACAACGACGCCTTCGGCCCGGCATTGGCCGCAACCGTATTTGAGTACGTGACGGCGGGGATCGTGCTTCTTGCCATGGTTTTTGCCGTGGTGGCGGTAACCTACGCGGTGTTCCGCCGCAGCAAACTCTGCGGATTCAACTGCGTTCTGGTCTACCTGATCATGTTCGGCGCATTTATGAAGGTGTATGCAGGGACCATCGCCGGAGTCACGGGGACGAAAGCCCATGTCCGTGCCGGTCTGATGCAGCTGGTGATGACTGCATTTTTCTTAGGCGTTGCTCTTTACATGATGCGCTCCATCGTGCCGAATGAACCGACGCCCGACCCGTGAGTGTCGTTTGCTTCCGATCGGAATACGACTGTTTCGGAAATAAAACCTGCGGCTTTTCTGCCGCGGCTTGAATATAGGAGGATAGAATTCCATGGCTGATGTAAAACCTTTTGTATGTGTCCGTCCGACGCCGGCGCTTGCTTCGCGGGTTGCCGCGCTTCCGTATGATGTGTACAACCGGGCGGAGGCAAAGGAGGCGGCGCTCCGCGATCCGCTTTCGTTCTTAAATATTGACCGGGCGGAGAGCAACCTTCCCGACGACGTCGACACCTACGATCCGATCGTGTATGCGAAAGCAAAGGAACTGCTGGATGCGCGTATCGCTGACGGCACGTACCTCACCGATCCGCAGGACTGCTACTATGTGTATGAACTGATCATGGACGGCCGTTCCCAGACCGGTATCGTGGCCTGTGCATCCATTGACGACTACGCCAACGGCGTCATCAAGAAACACGAGAATACCCGCGAGGAGAAGGAGCAGGACCGTATCCGTCACGTGGATACCTGCAATGCGCAGACCGGCCCGATCTTCCTCGCGTATCGCAGCAATGAAGTCATCAGCACCCTGATGAATGCCTATAAAAAGACGGAGCCGCTGTACGCATTCACGGCGGACGACGGGATTACCCACAATGTGTGGAGGATCGTTGCGGCAGAGGATGTTGCGGCAATCCGCGAGGCGTTTGCACAGATGGATTCCATCTACATCGCCGACGGTCATCACCGCGCTGCATCCGCCGTCAAGGTCGGATTCAAGCGCCGTGCGGAGTCGGGCAGTTATACGGGCGACGAGGAGTTTAACTACTTCCTTTCGGTTCTGTTCCCGGAGGATTGCCTGATGATCCTTCCTTACAACCGCGTGGTAAAGGATCTGAACGGCCTCTCGAAGGAGGAGTTCTTCGCGGCGGTGGAGAAGCATTTTACGATCCGTGAGATCGGAACCGAGGCTTTCCAGCCGGCGGTAAAGGGAACCTTCGGAATGTTCCTGGACGACGTGTGGTATGAGCTCTCGGTCAAGGAGGAGCTTGCAGCCATCACGGATCCCGTGGCTTCCCTGGATGTATCGCTTCTTCAGGATTATCTGTTAGGGCCGGTTCTCGGGATCGGCGATCCCCGCGTGGACAAGCGCATCGATTTCATCGGCGGGATCCGCGGTTTAGGCGAGCTGGAGCGCAGGGTACACACGGATATGAAGATTGCATTTTCCATGTATCCGACGCAGATCACGGAACTTTTCGCCGTGGCGGACGCGGGGCTTTTGATGCCGCCGAAGTCCACCTGGTTCGAGCCGAAGCTTCGCAGCGGCCTGTTCATTCACAAATTATCGTAAAGGAGTATACCGGCGGATGCGGGAGAGTCCTGTGTCCGCCCTTTTCACATGAGTATTTTATCGGTTGAGAATCTTTCCCACGGATTCGGCGACCGCGCCATCTTCCGGGATGTGACATTCCGCCTGCTTGCGGGGGAGCACATCGGACTGGTAGGAGCCAACGGCGAGGGGAAGAGCACGTTTTTTAACATCGTCACGGGGGCGCTGATGCCGGACGAGGGGACGATCACATGGGCGAAAAATGTCCGTGTCGGCTATCTCGACCAGCATACGGTCTTAAAGCCCGGCATGACCATCCGCGACGTGCTGGCTTCCGCATTTTCCTGGCTCTATGAGAAGGAGGAGGAAGTAAACCGCATCTGCGAGAAGATGAGCGATGCGGATGAGGAGACGATGAACGCGCTCCTCGAGGAGATGGGGGTGCTGCAGGAGATGCTCGAGCAGCATGATTTCTACACCATCGACACGAAGATCGACGAGATCGGCCACGCCTTCGAACTGGATGCCCTCGGATTTGACAAGGATGTCAGCGAGCTCTCCGGCGGGCAGAGAACGAAGGTGCTTTTGGCAAAGCTCCTCCTTGAGAAGCCCGACATTCTTCTTTTGGACGAGCCGACCAACTACCTCGATGAGCAGCATATCGACTGGCTTCGCAGGTATCTTTCGGAGTATGAGAACGCATTTATCCTGATCTCCCATGACATGCCCTTCTTAAACAGCGTAGTCAATGTAATCTGGCATGTGGAAAATGCCCATCTGGAGCGGTATCCCGGGGATTATGACCACTTCCTTGAGGTCTATGAGATGCGGAAGGGCCAGCTGGAAGCCGCATACAACCGTCAGCAGCAGGAGATCAGGGAGCTGAAGGATTTCGTTGCGCGCAACAAATCCCGCGTTGCAACCCGCAATATGGCGATGTCGCGTCAGAAGAAGCTGGACAAGATGGATGTGATCGAGCTGGTCCGGGAGAATCCGAAGCCGGAATTCCTGTTTAAGGAAGCCCGCGTTCCGTCCCGGGTTGTGGTGGAGACGAAGGATCTTGTCATCGGGTATGACAGACCGCTCTCACGGCCTTTGAATATTCACATCGAGCGCGGCGAGAGAGTTGTTCTGCGCGGTGCCAACGGCATCGGAAAGACGACGCTTCTTAAGAGCATCCTGGGACTGATCCCGGAGATCTCCGGCAAGGTGATGCTCGGCGATTATCTCGCCATCGGGTATTTCGAGCAGGAGCTCTCCGACGAGGGAAAGAAGACCTGCATGGATGAGTTCTGGGACGAGTATCCGTCCTACACAAACTATGAAGTGCGGGCAGCTCTTGCCAAATGCGGCCTGACTACAAAGCACATCGAGAGCCAGATGCGCGTCCTCTCCGGCGGCGAGCAGGCGAAGGTAAGGCTCTGCAAGCTGATGAACCGGGAGAGCAATCTCCTGATCCTCGACGAGCCTACGAACCATCTTGATGTGGATGCGAAGGAGGCGCTTCGGAAGGCTCTGACGGAGTACCGCGGCACTATGATCATCGTGTGCCATGAGACGGAATTTTACGAAGGGCTCGCGACCCGCGTTGTCGACTGCGGAGAGTGGAGTCTGTTGGCGTAAATCGGTTTTCGGAGCGTAAAAAGAAGGAAAAAACATGGAAAAAGCGCGGATTTTGTGTACAATAATAGTACTATGTGCCGTCGTGCTCGGCGGCTGCAAGGAGGGTGAAACCATGAGCAATGAATCTGTGAACACGGTGACCGTAACGACGGCTGCCCCGACGGCAACACCTACGGCCGCAATGACACTGGCTGAGAAATGGAGCGGCGTATTTGCCGAAATGCAGAAGGCGGACACGCTGAAGCTTCCGATCTACAACAACCCGCTGATGGTGCAGCGGCTCGGCGCGGATCCGTATGCGCTGGTGTACGACGGGCGCGTGTATATCTATATGACCGGAGATGTGATCGAGACGAATGCCGACGGTTCGCCGAAGGCCAACTCTTACCAGAAGATCAACACGATCAACGTGATCTCCTCTGACGATCTTGTGAACTGGACCGATCACGGCTCCATCAAGGCGGCAGGCTATTCGGGAGCTGCCAAATGGGGCGGAAACTCCTGGGCACCGGCGGCTGCCTGCAAGGAAATCGACGGGAAAATGCAGTTCTTCCTGTATTTTGCCAACAGCGGAAACGGTATCGGAGTTCTCCGCGCTGACAGCCCTGTGGGACCGTTCACCGATCCGATCAACAAGGCGCTCATCAGCCGCAATACCCCGAACTGCGCCGATGTCACATGGCTGTTCGACCCCGCGGTTCTGGTGGACAACGACGGCTCCGCTTACCTCTATGTAGGCGGCGGTGTTCCCGGCGGAAACCAACCCGGCGCCGAGCAGATCGAGCATCCCTACACGGCCCGCATGGTGAAACTCGGGGATGACATGATCTCCCTTGACGGCGATCCGATCTCTCTGGATCCTCCGTTCCTCTTCGAGGATTCCGGCATCAACCGCATCGGGGATACCTATTACTACAGCTATTGCAGCAACTTCAACGTGGACGGACATGTCAACCAGAAGAACTATGACATGCACAACGGTGAGATCTGCTACATGACCTCGGAAAATCCCCTCGGACCGTACACCTATGCCGGTGCGATCCTGAAAAATCCGGGCGCTTATTTCGGACCCGGCGGAAACAACCATCATTGTATCTTTGAATTTGAAGGAAAATACTATATCACCTACCATTCGCAGATCCTTGACCAGCCTCTCGGCACGGGCGGCGGCTACCGCTGTACGCACATCGACGAGCTGCGCCTCAATGAGGACGGTACCATCTCCATGGGCAAGGGCACGAAGGAGGGCGTGAAGCAGCTTCACAACTTCGATCCGTACCGGACGGTTCCCGCTGCGACCATGCGCACCATGGGCGGCATCGAGACAAAACCTGTCGGCGAGATCGCCACGAAGTACGGCTCCGGCGACATGGTAGTCACGGGAATTGATGCAGGCGACTGGATCAACATTTCCAAGGTGGATTTCGGCGAGGAGGGTGCAAAGACATTTTCCGCCGAGTTTGCCGTGGCAGATGGCGCAGCCGCAAACGGTGCCCTGGCAATCCGCCTTGACAGCGTAAACGGCGAGGACGTCGGCTACGCCGAAGTGACCGGGAACGGCAAGGTGACGGTGGAACTTCTCAAGCCGGTGACGGGAGTGCACAACCTGTATTTCTTGTTCGCAGGCAGCGGTTATGACTTCTGCAGCTGGAGCTTCGGAAAATAAGGCCGAGTGAAAAACGAAAGGGAAAACAGACAGAAATCGTTTTACAGTGGGGGCATTATGAACACCAAACGGAACCTTTTGATCGCCGGAATTGCGGCCACGGTGCTGATTGCCGTGATCGCGCTGGTCATTGCACTGAAGCCGGTCAGGAATACCGGTGAGACTCCGGTGACGCCGAAAGTGACCGAAGTGCCGGCTGATATGGTGGTTTACACTGTCAAATACTCCTATGAGCTTGATGAAACCGTGAATACGGAGACGGCGGAGGTGTCGAGACCGAAAGAGAGACTGACGTGGAGTGTCTCGGATATTCCGGAGACGGAGATACCGGGATTATATGTGGTAAGCGCGGAGATCACGGTCTCTAACCTCCCCGGCTGGACAGTCACATGGAATGAGGATTCGCTTTATCCCATTTGGATGGGTCAGGGAGAGTATACCATCCTTTACGACGGAGAGAAGGTTGCCGACACATATACAAGCTACGGAGCTTTGCATTTTACGGATCTGAACGGGGACGGACTTCCGGAGTTCTGTGATGTGCAGAGGGAAACGATCATGGTGTATGACTTCGGCAGTCAGATGCGAAGCGACATGTCGAGAGACGAAGATCTGACCTACGAATGGTTTGAAGGAACGGACGAAGATGTTGTGATCCGGACGACGCGAAAGAAAGGGTATAAATTTGCTCAGCGGGGCAGGATCGTCATCGCCGGCGAAACACTGGAGTTCCAGGAGATCACGAATCCGACGTCCACGGATTCCGTTGAGGTGATGCCGTCAGCCCGTAACCCGGTCGAGTGCTGGTTCGACTCTGCAAAGGGCGATGAGGAGACTCGCCGGCTGCTCCGTCTGGAGGAGGACGGTGAGGATGAGTCGATGTGTGTGTACGTTGTGGACAAGGGGCGGTTTTATTACTATTATCCGGTTCCGGGTGAATGGCCGCTCAAGCGCTACACGGATGCAGGGATCTTTCCGGTATGCAGCGGCCGGAGATTCCTGAACGCCTATGTGACTGATCTGGACGGTGATGGTTGTTCGGAGTTCTGTATGACGTTCCAGCATCCTATGGACCATACTTACAGGGGCGCTGTTGCCCTATTGATATCCGGGAACAGAAAGCAGGTAATTGACCAGTCAGGCTACGATCTGCGATTCGTCGAGGAGGACGGCAGGCTTGTCGTCAAGCGCAAACCCATCGGAGGCACGAAGGAGGAAACCCTTTCGCTGGAGAAAACAGAGTACGACCGGTTTGAACTTGCTGAACCGTGATGGCTCGTTCGACAGAGAAACGGTTGGAAAATATCGGAAAAACATAAAATAAGGCTTGACTTTGTCGCGTTAAAGCGTTACACTTTCAATCGGCAAAGTCAGGCCTTTTTCTTTTGCCGTCTTTTACTGTTTCGTCGGAAGATACGGGGACTGGCAGAAAATGAAGTTTAGTGATAGGGAGGACATCATGCCGATTACCGAGTATTTGGTGCGTAACGCACAGCTGTACGGAAACGAAGTCTGTCTTGTGGAGATCAACCCCGCAGAGCAGCAGAGCCGCACGTGGAGAGAGTATGAGCTCATCGAGAGCGACCGCGACGAGAAATACCGCCGCGAGATGACCTGGGAGGATTTCGACCGGAAATCCAACCGGTTTGCGAACCTTCTCCTAAGCCGCGGCGTGAAGAAGGGAGACAAGGTTGCCATCCTTCTCATGAACTGCCTCGAGTGGCTTCCGATCTATTTCGGCGTATTGAAGACCGGCGCGTTGGCTGTCCCCATGAATTACCGATATACCGCGGACGAGATCAAGTATTGTCTCGATCTTGCCGACTGCAGCGTCCTCGTGTTCGGACCGGAGTTTGTCGGCCGTATCGAGGATATCGCGAACCGCATCCCGAAGGTGAAGGAGATGTTCTATGTCGGAGAGGACTGCCCGTCCTTCGCGGACAGCTACGAAAAATACGCAGCGTACTGCACCTCCAAGAATCCGAATATCGCCCTGACGGACGATGACGATGCGGCGATTTATTTTTCGTCGGGCACCACGGGGTTCCCGAAGGCGATCCTGCACGCTCACAGAGCGCTTGTATCGTCCTGCATCACGGAGCAGAAGCATCACGGACAGCAGAAGGACGATGTGTTCCTCTGCATTCCGCCTTTGTATCATACCGGTGCGAAGATGCACTGGTTCGGAAGCCTCTTAAGCGCCAGCAAGGCGGTCCTCCTCCGCGGCGTTAAGCCCGAGTGGATCATCGAGACAGTGTCCCGCGAGAAGGCGACGATCGTATGGCTTCTGGTGCCGTGGGCACAGGATATCCTTGACACCATCGACCGCGGCGAGATCGACCTCTCGAAGTATGAACTCTCCCAGTGGAGACTTATGCATGTCGGTGCACAGCCCGTTCCGCCGAGCCTGATCAAGCGGTGGAAAGAGCATTTTCCGAATCATGATTACGATACGAACTACGGCCTCTCTGAGTCCATCGGACCCGGCTGCGTACATCTCGGGATCGAGAACATCCGCAAAGTCGGCGCCATCGGCGTTCCGGGTTACGGCTGGCAGTGCGACATTGTCGACGAAAACAGAAAGAGCGTTCCGCAGGGCGAGGTCGGCGAGCTTGCCGTCAAGGGCCCCGGCGTTATGAAGTGCTACTACAAGGATGAGGCTGCTACGAAGGCTGTCCTGTCCGACGACGGCTGGCTTTACACCGGCGATATGGCAAGGCAGGATGAGGAAGGCTTCATCTATCTTGTAGACCGCAAGAAGGACGTCATCATCATGGGCGGCGAGAACATTTATCCCGTGCAGATCGAGGATTATCTCCGCGCGAACGACAAGATCGCGGACGTTGCGGTTATCGGTATCCCGGATGCACGTCTCGGCGAGGTGACGCTTGCCATCATCCAGATCAAAGAGGGTATGACGGCGACGGAAGAGGAGATCAACGACTTCTGCCTTGACCTACCCCGCTACAAGAGACCTCGGAAAATCGTCTTCGCCGACGTTCCGAGAAATCCCACCGGCAAGATCGAGAAGCCGAAGCTCCGCCAGATCTACTGCGGCGGCAGCCTTGTGGAGGCACAGATTAAGTAATAAGATAAAACAATAGCGGCAGACGCGGTGCGCCTGTCGGAAACGGAGTATATATGCTGATCGCTTTGACATCCATTCTTTTGGTGTGTTTCTTTTCCCTGATGATTTTCGTCGGCTGGCGCTGCAAAAAGCATGCAACCGACGTCAACGGTTTCGTTCTCGGCGGACGCAACGTCGGCCCCTGGCTTACCGCATTTGCCTTCGGAACCTCGTATTTCTCGGCTGTTATCTTCGTCGGTTACGCTGGCCAGTTTGGCTGGAACTTCGGTCTTGCCAGCACCTGGATCGGCCTCGGCAACGCGTTCATCGGTTCGCTCCTCGCATGGGAGATCCTCGGACGCCGTACGCGTATCATGACAAGACACCTTGACACCAAGACAATGCCCGACTTCTTCGAGAAGCGCTTCGGTTCGAAGGGACTGAAGATTGCCGCGGCATTCATCGTGTTCGTGTTCATGGTTCCGTACACGGCTTCCCTGTACAACGGTCTGTCGAGTCTGTTCAACATTGTGTTTGATATTCCCTATTGGGTAGTTATCGCGATCATGGCAGTGCTCACCGCCATCTACGTCATCTTCGGCGGTTACATGGCAACAGCTATCAACGATTTCATTCAGGGTATCATCATGCTCGTCGGTATCGTTTCCGTTGTTCTGGCGGTTCTTGCGAAAAACGGCGGGTTCTCCCAGGCGATTGCAAAACTCTCCGCAAGCGAGGTCGTTATGGCCAGCGGAGACAAGTTAAACGGCGGTTATGCAAGCTTCTTCGGACCGGATCCGCTGCAGCTTCTGTTCGTCGTATTGCTCACCTCCCTCGGTACCTGGGGACTTCCTCAGATGATCGGAAAATTCTACTCCATCAAGAATGAGGATTCCATCAAGAAGGGCACCATCATCTCGACATTTTTCGCCATTGTTGTTGCAGGCGGATGCTACTTCCTCGGCGGATTCGGCCGTCTCTTTGCAGATTCCCCGGCCATTAAGATGAAAGACGGCAAGGTACTGTTTGACAGCATTATCCCGGCGATGCTCTCCGAGCTTCCTGCGGTGATCATCTCCATTGTGATCGTGCTCGTCCTTGCGGCATCCATGTCGACGCTGTCGTCTCTGGTTCTCACCTCGAGCTCCACGCTCACCCTCGACGTTATTGCTCCGGCTTCCAAGGAGGAGATGAGTGAGAAGAAGAAGGTCGGTATCATGCGGCTCTTCATCATTTTCTTCGTTCTTATTTCCGCAGTTCTTGCGGTTCTCAAGGACAGCCTGAACATCACCTTCATCGCTCAGATGATGGGTGTGTCCTGGGGTGCAATGGCCGGTGCGTTTCTTGCGCCGTTTCTGTACGGCCTGTACTCCAAGCGTGTGACGAAGCCCGCAGTTGCGGTAAGCTTCATCTTCGCAATCTGCATGACGGTTATACAGCTGCTGGTATCCTTCAAGGTGCTCAGCTTCAACCCTGACACGGTAATCGGATATATTTTCAAATCTTCCATCAACTCCGGCGTTGTCTCCATGGTCGGCGGCCTGATCCTTGTTCCGATCGTCAGCCTGATCACGAAGAAACCGGATGCCGCGAAGGTCGATGCGATGTTCGCATGCTACGATCAGAAGGTTCTGACGGAAGTCAAGATGCGCGAGCGTTTGGAAGAGAAATAATAAACTTTGTCCACAGACGGAAAACGAACTATCCCTTCATAAAAGGCGGTGCCATTGCGGCGCCGCTTTTTTGCGGGAGCCCCCTGCGCATTTATTTTGCTTCCAAGTGGATTTTGTAAACTGTAAATAATTAAACTAAACCTTTAAATTGTTATTGACAAACTTGTAAAAGCATGGTATGGTATCCTTGCCGGCAGGGAACTGCGCGAACGCAAGCCGTCCGATCAGCGGCAGTGCAGGCGCGATATCATAACGGTAAGCCGAGGGATATCGGCATGGGAAGTGAGGGATTGATTTTCCCTGCGCCCGTAAGGAGGAACTATCATGGATAAGAAGTCAAAGAAGAGTATTGTTTTTCAGCAGGTTTGCTCCGGCATAGCACTGGCCATCATATTGCTGCTGCTGTTTCAGGCGAAGGATTTCATCGTTGCGGCAGTGTCCGGGAAGGACACCTACGATGTCCGCCTTGTGGAAGAGGATACACTTGAGAACCACCAGCAGGTGTATCGGTTGTACAAAAACAACGAAGACTACGGGGATGTCGATTACAACCTCTACAGCCTTCTGGATGATAACGGCAACACCGATTACCGCTATTGCCACCTGATCCAGTCGGCACGCTCGCTTGCATTTTGCGTAATCCTCGGAGCGATGATGCTCGTTGTCATCGTCATGGTGATGAGCACTTCGAAGGGGACGCCGTTCACGCACAAAAATGCGAACCGGATCCGGCCGATCGGCGTGCTGCAGTTCGGGCTTGCCATCGTACCCGGTCTGGTGAAGTTCCTGATGACATTTTTTCGCTTCGATTACGTGAGCACTCCGCTCACCATGGAGGGCTTCTACATGTTCGTAATCGGCTTTGCCATCATGGTGATCGCGCAGGTATTTGACTACGGCGTAAAGCTTCAGGAGGACATCGATTCCATCGCATGACGATGGGAGACGCAGCTTATGTGGCAGTCGTGACACAACGAAACGGAGAAAGAGTATGGGAATTATCATAAGACTTGACCGCATGATGGCGGATCGGAAAATGTCCCTGAACGAGCTGGCGGAGAAGGTCGGCATGACCAACGTGAACCTCTCAAACTTAAAGACGGGGAAAATGAAGGGCATTCGCTTTGAGACCCTGGAGGCAATCTGTAAAGTGCTGGATTGTCAGCCCGGGGATCTGATGGAGTACAAGCCGGAGGAGTGAACGGAGTTATGCCCTGAGGCGTATGAGATGTGAGTATAAGAGGAACGGTGAAAGCCGTTCCTTTCTTTTGAAAAACAACCAGTAGTTGTAAAAAGCAACGAAAACCATATTTTCCGATGTTTGAAAAGACGATTCTGTGCTATTATAATCACAGATAAGTGATCACGGAATAAAGCAAAGGATGGGATTATCATGGAAATTGATCTGAAGAATACACTGCGCACGCTGCGCAGAAAGAAGAATGTCACACAGGAGGATCTCGCTAATTATCTCGGTATCACGCCCCAATCCGTCGGCAAATGGGAGCGCGGCGAGGGGTATCCGGATATTACGCTGCTTCCCAAGATTGCGCTCTATTTCGGAATCACCGTGGATGAACTGCTGAATGTGGACAAAGCCCGGATTGAAGAGAAGATTAATGCCTACAGGGATGAAAGCAAACTGCTGAATAACAAGGGCGATATGAAGAAAAATCTCGAACTCTGGGAGAAAGCATACAAAGAGTTTCCGAATGATTTCGGGGTCATGGTTAAGTTGATGTATGCGATTTCCCTGGATTCGAGTAATTATGAAGATCCGATGCCGGAGGATAAGCTCAGACGCATTACCGAACTGGGGGAAACCATTATTGCAAAGTCGACCGATAAAGAGTATCGGGAGAGCGCGATCCAGATCCTTTGTTATTCCTACCAGGGTAACGATGATGAGAAGGCGCTTCATTATGCGGATATGGGCGGGAATTTCTATGTGAATCAGATGGGCCTTCGCTGTCGCGTTTTAAGCGGAGAAGAAGGAGTTAAGGCAAGCCAGGAGTACCTGAACAGTCTGATCCGGGAGGCGGCAATGACCGCATACGGGATTCCTCGTAAAAGTACGCTCAGCTATGAGGAAACAGTCGAAGCGTACACCTTTGGGATCGATATCATAAAACGTCTCTATTCCGACGGGAACTACGGCTTTGACAATTATACTCTGGCAAATAATTACTATCGCCTGGCTCATGTGCATTCGGAGGTTCAGAATGCCGATAAAACCATTGAGATGCTCAGAGAGTGCTGCAAACATGCGCTCGAGTTTGACCGGGTAAGAGATTTGGATTTTGACTATACCGCATTGATGGTGAACCGACTTCAGCAGAAACAAGGGGATGTATTAAGTACCAATACGTGCAACACTGCATACATTCACATGAAACTGCTCGAAGAGAAGAAAGTCTTTGATTATATCAGGGATGACGAGCGATTTCAGGAGATCCTTCGCAAACTCAGGGAGCACGCGGTGGAGTAGAACAGAAAAAGGCGGGGCAGGTTAAACTGCTCCGCCTTAATCATATCATTCAAACCGGAACGACAGAAGGTCAAAGTCGGTTCCCGGGAGGAAGATGAAGTTCACCGTGCACGTTCCGTACACGGGCTCGAGGGAAAATGTGAAGGTTTCCGCCTCATCCCCCTTCGGAATGTCGATAATCTGCGTTTCGGTTCTATCATCCTTCGTAAAATGTAGATGGATCGTGCTTTGCGGTACGTGGGAGCGGCCGGTAACGGTAATCGTACGGGCACCGCGCTCACCGAAGTCGAACGTTCCGAACGCCAGGTCCACGTTGTTGGAGATGCCGTAGATACCGTCTTCGGTAACGTCATAAGCGTCACCGCTTGCGTGCAAAAGCTCGGTCACGCCGATCTCGGCCCACGCCTTGTCGATGCGCTCAAAGACGAATCCGTGAAGGGAGAGACGGAACGGAACAAGGATGGATACGCTTGTCACGCCGCGCAGGCGCTTCGAAAGGCGGAAGGTGTTGGGCTGGTAGTGGTTGTACCAACTTTTCGCCTCGTAGTTGCCGCGGAAGAGAAGAACGCTCCCGGCCTCGCCCGGCGTGCCCTCCCAGACTTCCACCGGCACCACGTCGGAGAAGGAGAAGATCGGGAGTGTGATCGTGTCGGAGCCGTATTCGCCGAAATCCACATTGTCAAACCGTACCCACGTGGGCTCGTCTGCGGTGAACGCGCCGCCGTCGAAGCTGAGCGTGGGCTTTTGATTGCTGGCATCATAGCGGATGGCGTTGACAAACTCATAGGGGTCTGTAGTCGCCCTGCCAAGCCCGGTGCCGCACAGCTCGAGACTTGAGATCACATCGGCATGGGGCTTGCCGTTGTCGGCCAGTGCGTACAGAAAGCATCGCTCCTCATCACCGAGAGCCGTGATCCTTGCCGAACGACCGTCAGGAAGAGGAGTCACCCGGATCGCCGCGGAGTCGATGCCGTCCGCGGTCATCACACGGAATGTAAGCTCCGTAAATGTCGCGTTAGCGGGAAGAATATCAGCAGATACCGTTATTTCCCGACGGTCGGGAGTCAGTACCGGACCACCGTCCTGAAGCGTGAGCTCGATCTTGCGGATCGGGACCTCATTGATGACAGCTTCGTCCGTGATGCGGGGCACATTGGCTGCGGATGCACAGACAGCGGGATCCACCGGCGTGGAGGATGCCACAGCGTTTAGACGCAGTTCCGCGTCCGGCAGTCCAGCTGAAGAAACTGTAATAATGATCTCGCCCGATTCCCTGCGGGCCGCGAGCATCAGAAGAAGTCTTCCGGAGAAAAGTTTCCGGGAGGTGCCTTTGTATTCGTCGTAATCGGTGCTGTCGCCGTTGTCCATGCCCACAAGGCGGGCAGCGCCGCTCACCGTGACATTCATGCGGTTGCGGGCGTTGGCGACGAAGGTCCCCTTCGCGTCCACCGTGGAGACAGCAACGAAGATCATGTCCTCGCCGTCCGCGGTCATCATTGTCTTGTCGGGCTCGAGAACGATGGAGGCGGGGTCTCCGAAGGATCGCTGCGAGTCCGTTGCGACAAGATTTCCGGCGGCGTCGTAAGCCGCTGCGGTGAGCTCTCCGGGCTGATAGGGGATGCGCCATGCGCTGTGCAGCGTCTTCCCGTTCACGGGGTCGATGTCCCGGGTTCCCAGGGAGAGACGGGGGGCATTTTCCGCCTGAAAGAACAGCTCCACCTTCGGACAGTTGGAAAACACCTGCACATCGATCATCTGACCGACGTTAAAGTCCCAGTAGGGCAGAATGTGCACCATCGGGTGCGTCTCCGAGTCGGTCCAACCGGCCTGATAGATGTAATACGAATCCTTCGGGAAGCCTGCGGTGTCACACTGGCCGAAGAAGGAATTTTTCGAGTGATAGGGCGTGGGCTCGCCGATGTAATCCCACCCGGTCCAGATGAACTGGCCGAGGCTGTAGGGAACGTCGCGGTCCCCCGTGATCACGACCGTCGGGTCCTTGGCGCCCCAGTTGGTGGAGCAGTTGGAGAGGGAGGAACACTGACCGTCAGCGAAGGTCAGAAGCCTCACATCAGCCGGAAAATGATAGATTCCCCGGCTTTGTACCGTGGACGACGTCTCGCTTCCGTAGATGCACCAGTGCGGATACTTCTCATGGTGCTCACCGTAAATGCGCTCCAGATAATTGTACCCGGAGGCCTCCAACAGATTGGAGCACCGCTGCGCGCCCTCCCAGGCCACATAGTTGGAGCCGATGGTCGTGAATGCGTGATGCCGGTAATCGTGGCGGCGGACTTCATCGCGAAGCTCGCGTGTGACGATCAGTCCGCGCTCGGTATGCGTGTCATAGATCTCGTTTCCGATGCTCCAGAAGAAGACCGAAGGGCGGTTTCTGTCCCGGCGGATCCAGGAGGCGACATCCTCTTTCCAATGGTCCTTAAAGAACGTTGCATAGTCGTGTTCCGTCTTGTGGAGTTCCCACATGTCAAACGCCTCGGAGTCCACGAGGATTCCCAGCTCGTCACAGAGGTCCATGAACTCCACGGAAGGCATGTTGTGGGAAGTGCGGACGGCATTCACGCCCATCGCCTGAAGGGAGAGAAGCTGCCGCCTGGTTGCGGTTTTGTTAACTGCGGCACCAAGCGCTCCGAGGTCGTGGTGCATGCAGGCACCATGGAGCTTTATGTGGCGGCCATTCAGGAAGAACCCGTTATCAGGGTCGAGCCGTACGGAGCGGAAGCCGATGCGCTGCGTGTAGGAATCGACAGACAGGTAATCTGCAGTGCTTTCCGTAGGAACAAGAAGTTCCGTTGTAAGCTCGTAAAGATACGGAGAGTCGATGTCCCAAGCTCGAGCATCCTCAACCATGAGCACCTGTGTAGAAACAAGGGACCCGGAAGACACGGACACGACATTTTCCGACGAAGAGACAGCCGTTCCCGAAGCGTCCCGGAGCGTGTGGCGGAGAAGTGCCTGTTCATACGGTCCTAAAACAACCTCCGCGTCGACGGAGAGAAGACTTTTCCCTCGGAAAACGCCGGATCCATCGCGGGCCTCGCACACGGGCGCCGCGACAGCGTAGATGCCGTTTGCCGGGAGGTAAGCGTCGCCGGTTTTATGAAGATAACAGTTTCGGTAGATGCCGGCGCCGGAGTACCAGCGCGTGTTCGGTGATTCGTACCGGCATGTCACCACGAGGGTGTTGTCGCCGGGCCGGAGAAACGGCGTAATTTCAAAAAAAGTTTGCGAATACCCATAAGACCGGGTATGTACTAACGTATCATTGATATAAAACCGGGAATCCATGTAGACGCCGTCAAATTGCAGGAAGACATGGGATGCCTTTCCGTCATAGGAGAGCGGACGAACATAGCAGCCGATGCAGGTCTCATAGAGGTCGGTAACCTGCCCGATCAGAAAATCGTGGGGGATGTCGACAGGCGTAAAGCCTGTGCCGTCATGAACTGCCGAGAGAATGGCAGACTCCGCCGTGTCGATGGGGAATTTGCGGAAACGGAAGTTGTCGGTAAACAGTGTCTTCATGGAAAACTCCGGGGTGTCCCGCGATCTCCGCGGGAAGTGTTTTTCCTCATTGTATCAAATATGCTGTGAAAAACAATGGTGGATATTTATTACTATCGGGAGGTGTGAAGTTTCGGGACTTTCTGTGGCGCCTGACGGAGATCCTGGAGGATCTGGATGTTTACAAGGCTCTTCCGGAGGCAAAGGGCGGATACCTCTGATTTTCCGCTTGACAAAGATTGTTTCGGTGGTATAATCGGAACAACAGTTACAAAACGATGAAGGAGAAAGCAGTACGCACTCCGGGTTGACGAACAGAGAAGGACGCACGCGAAAGCAGGCTGAGAGCGTCCGGCGGAAACCGTGCGGAAGACCGTCTCCCGAGTGACCCCAATCCGGTCCGGTGACTCCGTTACCGTCTCAATGAAGAGGGCATGTCGACAGATGTGCCAAATAGGGTGGAACCGCGAAGTATATTCGTCCCTGTTGATACGTATCGTGTCAGCAGGGATTTTTTGCGCGCTAAGCGAGAGCACTCACTCCGCCGGAGGGCGGTGTGATTGAACTGACGAACTCGTGGAAACAACGTTTCCGACGAGTCGGAAGGACAAGCACAGGAGCGAACAAAGTTCGCGGAGTGAGTGCCGAGCGCACGTACATGAGCAAGCCGAGCATGGCGAGGGTTGCGAATGAGTGCCGAGCAGCAGGAGATCCCCACTGATACACACACCATCGTGACAACGAAAGGAGAACCGTTATGAAGATCACGTTGAAAGATGGCTCGTTCAAGGAGTACGCGCAGCCGATGAGCATCATCGACATCGCCGCGGATCTGAGCGAAGGACTCGCGCGCATGGCTTGCGCGGGTGAGGTTGACGGCAAGGTCAAGGACCTTCGTACCGTCATTGACAGCGACTGTTCGCTGAACATTCTGACATTTAACGATGAGGCAGGCAAGGCGGCATATCGCCACACCACGTCCCATGTGCTGGCGGAGGCGGTGAAGCGTCTTTATCCCGACGCGAAGTGCGCCATCGGCCCGTCCATCGACACCGGCTTCTACTATGACTTTGACATGGAGCCGCTGGATCGTGCCGCTCTCGATGCCATTGAGGCAGAGATGAAGAAGATCATCAAGGAGGGCAACGAGCTCAAGCGCTTCACACTGTCCCGCGCCGAGGCGATCGACCTCATGGAGAAGAGAGGCGAGCCTTACAAGGTGGAGCTGATCAACGATCTGCCCGAGGACGCGGAGCTTTCATTTTACGATCAGGGAGGATTCGTCGACCTTTGCGCCGGCCCTCATCTGATGAGCACGAAGCCCATCAAGGCGTTCAAGCTGATCTCTTCCTCGGGAGCGTACTGGAGAGGCAGCGAGAAGAACAAGATGCTGACGCGTATCTACGGCACGGCGTTTACGAAGACCGCAGATCTCGAGGCGTATCTTGCTCATCTTGAGGATATCAAGAAACGTGACCACAACAAGCTCGGCCGTGAGATGAAGCTGTTCCTGACGGCGGATGTCATCGGTCAGGGTCTGCCGCTCTTTACGCCCAAGGGAACGAAGATGATCATGACGCTCCAGAGATGGATGGAGGACCTCGAGGATAACGAGTGGGGCTACGTCCGCACAAGAACACCTCTGATGGCGAAGTCCGATCTGTACAAGATCTCAGGACACTGGGACCACTATCAGGACGGCATGTTCATTCTCAACAAGGATGCCGGCGAGGGTAAGGAAGTCATGGCGCTTCGTCCGATGACCTGCCCGTTCCAGTACTATGTGTACATGAATGAGCAGCGTTCCTACCGCGATCTGCCGTACCGCATGTCCGAGACGAGTACGCTGTTCCGCAACGAGGATTCCGGTGAGATGCACGGCCTTACGAGAGTACGCCAGTTCACGATCACGGAGGGCCACATCGTACTCCGTCCGGATCAGGCTGAGGAAGAGCTGACGAGATGTGTTGAGCTTGCGAACTACGTTATGAAGACTCTCGGCATCGACGGTGACGTGACATATCGTCTGTCCAAGTGGGATCCCGAGAACAAGGATAAGTACGAGGGCGACGAGGAGTATTGGAACTCGACGCAGCAGTACCTCCGCGACGTCATGAACAAGAACGGCATCAAGTTCACGGAAGCTGACGGCGAAGCAGCATTTTACGGACCGAAGATCGATATCCAGGCGAAAAATGTCTACGGCAAGGAAGACACGATGGTGACAATCCAGCTCGACTGCGAGAGCGCGCAGAAGTTCGGTATGTACTACATCGATGCTGACGGCAACAAGGCGCAGCCGTGGATCATCCACCGTACCTCGATGGGCTGCTACGAGCGTACGCTCGCGTGGCTGATCGAGCACTATGCGGGTCAGTTCCCGACGTGGCTCTGCCCGGAGCAGGTTCGCGTGCTTCCGATCTCCGAAAAATACAACGACTACGCGGATTCCGTGCGCGCGGAGCTGAAGAAGGCCGGCATTCTTGCCACGGCAGACGGCCGTTCCGAGAAGATCGGTTACAAGATCCGTGAGGCACGTCTCGAGCGTGTCCCGTACATGCTCGTTGTCGGTGCAAAGGAGGCGGAGGAGGGTCTTGTGTCCGTCCGCAGCCGCTACCTCGGTGATGAGGGCGCGAAGCCCCTTTCGGAGTTCATCGCAGCGCTCCGTGAAGAGATCGACAACAAGGTGATCCGCAAGATTGAAGTGGAAGAGAACGCATAAGAAAGAAAAAAGCGGCCGCGGGGGAAACTCCGCGGCCGTGTTATCACTAAAACCGTGAAACAAAAGCAGCGCCCGGGAGAAAAATCCCGGGCGCTGTCTGCGTCATATCATTCGTTTGTCCGTCAGTCCTTGTCGCTTCCGGTGTTCTGGGAGGACTCCACGATGCAGCAGGCCTCAACCTTCCATTCGCGGCAGGCGTAGAAGCCCTTGTCCGAGTAGAACATGGCTTCCTTTGCGTAAGCGCCGGCTTCCGAAGCGGGAACTCCGAGTTCCTTGGCGTGAGCAAGACAGCTCATGGTGTACACCGCGCAAGCCTCGTCGTAGAAGAGATTCTCCGGATCAAGAAGCTTCTTCACCGTGGCAGCGGCAGTGCGGTAGTCGCCGGAGCGATACAGCTCCTTTGCCTTGCGAAGCGGAACAGCGTCGCCTTCGTTCTCCGTGATGGAGAGTCTGCGCTCCTCCGGTGTCAGTAAATGAATGGAAATATCCAACTTCTTGGAAAGATACTCAAGTGTCTTAATCGAAGGAACGGCAGTGCCGCTCTCAATCTGCGAAAGCATATTACGCGTGATGAAATCGCCGACGACCTGGCTCTGCGTCATTTTCTTTGCCAGACGGGCTTCTTTGATGATGTGACCGATTTCGGATCTGTCCATATGCCTCTCCTTATCCGTAAATTTGGTTTACAACCAATTGAATCGTAACAGATATTTACGGAAAATGCAAGAGGGCAATTGTGAACTTTTTCTTATATTTTCAAAAAAATTTTTCCGTTGCTAAATTTGACGGATTTTCATATAATTATTTCATCGACATTCGAAATTTTTTCGGATCGTGAAGCGTACGATTTCGGGGGAGACATCCCGCGCGATCGGGAAAGGACATAGAGTTATACGATGAAAAAGAGGAATCTGATGCGCAGACTCCTGTGCCTGCTGCTCGTTGCCGTTCTGTTGACCGGCTGCGGAAACTCGGGCCTTCAGGAGCGCACGAAGAAAAACAATACCAATACCACGGCGGCGACCGAGACGCCGACTCCGGGCGAGACGACGCCTACCGACGAGCCGAAGCCCACGGAGGAGCCCGGTACGCCGACTCCGGAACCCACGGATACGCCGGCAACGCCGACTCCTGAGATCACTGACGCGCCGGCAACGCCGACGCCCACGCCTTCGGGCCAGTTCGGCTCCGTTGAAGAAGAGCAGAAGGCCTTTGATGACTTTTTGAACGACATGTTCCTTGAGATGACGGGAACCGACCATGTGATGGTACATTTTTCAATCGAGCATCCCGAGAAATACGGGATCGAGACGGAGTTTGTCATCACTGACGAAGAGTTTGATATGAAGAAGGCCGCCGAGGAGTTCGAGGAGTATTTTGAGGGCTTCGATCAGTTCAACTACGACCATCTGACGGACAAACAGAAGATCTACTATGACCGTCTGGTCTACGAACTGAACCTGACGCGCCGCTACAAGGACATCGACATCAAGTCCGTCAACAACTATCTGATGGCGGAGAACGGCAATGCCGTCGATTCCCTTCTGACGATCCTCACCGAGTATCCGTTCGTGGAAGAGAAGGATATGGCGGATTACATGAAGGATGTAGCTGCCGTTGCCGATTATCTGGATTCCCTGTTTGCATTGATGAAGCAGCTCTGCGAGAACGGCGCATGCCCGACGCAGGAGATGTACGATACCACCATGGAGAACATCGAAACGCTGTGCAAACAGCCTTCGGAAAATATCATTCTCTCCGCGTTCCGCTCCAACGCTGCCGGCTACGGCTTTGACGATGCCACCGTGCAGAAATACGCCGCAGAGCTTGAGAAGGTGCTCACCGACAGCCTGATCCCCGCTGCGGAGAAGCTGCGCGACAACGTGAAGACGCTTGAGAGCTATATCTCCGAGGCGAAGGGACTGGCTTCCCGCGAGGGCGGTGCGAACTATTACGCATACCTTGCCCAGAGCAAGACCGGATCCGAGCTTACCGTCAACGAGATGTACAATTACCTGGATCGCAAGACCACGGAGATGGCGTCCGAGTTCGTAAAGATCTATCAGCAGGACGGCGGCATTTTCGACCGTTACGATGAAGTGATGTACGGCACCAGGGATTTCAATGTGATCCTTGACCGGTTGAAGAAACTGACGGCGGAGAATTACCCGAAGATCCGCGATACAAAGTATATTGTATCCGCACTTCCGGATGAGCTCTGTGTCGAGGGCGTGCTGGCGTACTTCATGACACCGCAGATCGACAATCCGGACCGCAAGATAATCCGTGTGAATCCCAAGAGCGAAAAGAGCGATATCGAGCTGTTCTCGACCCTTGCTCACGAGGGATATCCGGGACATCTGTATCAGGATGAATACTTCCGCCATTCCGAAAACTGGCATGAGATCAGCTCCGTGCTGAATTACACCGGTTACATGGAAGGCTGGGCGACGATGATGGGTAAGAACGCATACAGTTGGGCGATGCCGGATGACCCGAACCTTGCCTTCTTCTTCGACCTTGATTACACCTACTCCAACAGCGTTGTCGCGATCTGCGACATCGGCGTGAACTACATGAACTGGGATAAGGCTCAGGTCAAGAAGTATCTCAGCACCACGCTCCTCGGAAGCGGCACCGACCTTGTGGACCTTGTCTTCGACGCGGTCACATCGGATCCCGCAGTGTATCTGCCTTACACCTTCAGCCATTTCCAGAGTCTGGATATCATCGATTCGCTGATGAAGAAGGGCATGACGGAGAAGGAAGCGTATCAGGCGTTCCTTGAGATCGGTCCGGCCAGCTTTGACGTACTGTGCAAGCACCTCGGACTTGACGGAGAGCCCAAGTAAGATTTGATCGAAAACCCGTTTTGACGGTGGAAACCGCCGGCGGAAGTCGCATTTTTCAGATGCAGCTTCCCAACCGGCGGTTTTTTTGTCGTCATTTTTCGGAAAATACAGACCACTTTTTGCGAAAAACGTACAAAAAAGAATTGATTATTCCTCGGAAAATTGGTAAAATCAGCATATGGTTCTCTCAATGGGAACATTACAAGTATTGGAGGATTACGATTATGCAGACTTACAAGTACGAGAAGATCCGCAATGTCGCCATTTTGGGTCACGGCGGGTGCGGAAAGACAACTCTCGTGGAAGCCATGGCATATACGACGGGCATCACCAAGCGTATGGGCCGTGTGGAGGAAGGCAACACGATCAGCGATTACGACAAGGAAGAGCAGAAGAGACTGTTCTCCATCAGCACAACGCTGGTGCCGATTCTTTGGGAAGATACGAAGATTAATTTCCTGGATACCCCGGGTTATTTCGATTTTGTCGGTGAGGTTGAGGAGGCGGTCAGCGCCGCTGACGCAGCTGTCATCGTTGTTTCCGGTAAGGCCGGCATTGAGGTCGGAACCAAGAAGGCGTGGGATATCTGCGAGCGCTACAAGCTGCCCCGCATGTTCTTCGTTACGGATATGGACGACGACAATGCGAGCTTCCGCAACGTTGTGGAGTCCCTGAAGGAAGATTACGGCAACCGCATTGCTCCGTTCCACACCCCGATCCGTGAGAACGAGAAGTTCGTTGGTTTCGTAAACGTTGTGAAGAAGGCAGGACGCCGTTTCTCCAACAATCTCGGCGAGTATGTCGACGGCGACATTCCCGAGTACTGCATGGAATACACCAACGCTTACCGCGACGCCCTGATGGAGTCCATCGCGGAGACCAGCGAGGATCTGATGAACAAGTTCTTCGAGGGCGAGGAGTTCACGATGGTCGAGATCGAGAACGCCATCCGCTCCGGTGTTGCTTCCTGCGACATGATCCCCGTTCTGTGCGGTTCCGGCGTTCAGGCGCGCGGTACCTTCGCACTTCTTCAGGCGATCGACAAGTATTTCCCGTCGCCCAACAAGAATGTCATCACCGGTATGAGCAAGAAGACCGAGACGACCTTCTTCGCGGACTACGATGCGAACAAGGATTTCTCCGCCCGCGTCTTCAAGACCATCGCGGATCCGTTCATCGGTAAGTTCTCGCTGATCAAGATCTGCTCCGGCGTTCTGAAGTCCGATTCCGTTATTTACAATGCAAACAAGGGCACTGAGGAGAAGCTCTCGAGATTGTATGTTTTGCGCGGCAAGGAGCAGATTGAAGTAAAAGAGCTCTACGCGGGCGATATCGGCGCGATCGGCAAGCTGTCCGACACGCAGACCGGAGATACGCTTTCCACGAAAGCGAATCCGATCATCTATGATCCGATCAAGATGTCCGTACCGTACACCTATGTGCGCTACGAGGCGAAGAATAAGGGCGATGACGACAAGATTTCGCAGGCTCTTGCGAAGCTGATGGAAGAGGATAAGACCCTCAAGACCGTCAACGATAAGGAGAACCGTCAGTCGCTTCTCTACGGTATCGGCGAGCAGCAGATCGACGTGACCGTGAGCAAGCTCCTGTCCCGTTACAAGGTTGATGTGATCGTTTCCAAGCCGAAGGTGGCTTACCGCGAGACCATCCGCAAGAAAGTCCAGGTTCAGGGACGTCATAAGAAGCAGTCCGGCGGTGCCGGCCAGTTCGGTGACGTTATCATGACCTTCGAGCCTTCGGGCGATCTTGAGACCCCTTACATCTTCGAAGAGAAGATCTTCGGCGGTTCCGTTCCGAGAAACTTCTTCCCGGCGGTTGAGAAGGGTGTGCAGGAGAGCGTTCTGGCAGGACCTCTCGCAGGTTATCCGGTTGTCGGTATCAAGGCTACCCTGATCGACGGTTCCTACCATCCGGTAGACTCCAACGAAATGGCATTCAAGCTGGCTGCCCGCAAGGCGTTCAAGGCCGGTATCATGGATGCTACACCGATCATCCTCGAGCCCATCGCTTCCATGAAGGTTGTGGTTCCGGATAAGTTCACCGGCGACATCATGGGTGATCTGAGCAAGCGTCGCGGCCGCGTTCTGGGTATGAACCCGATCGCCGGCGGCAAGCAGGAGATCATCGCGGACATTCCGATGTCCGAGCTCTACGGATATTCCACCGACCTTCGGTCCATGACCGGCGGTATCGGCGATTACTCCTACGAGTTTGCACGGTATGAGCCCGCTCCTTCGGATGTTCAGGCGAAGGTTATCGACGAGGCTGAGAAGGTCGAAGACGACGAGTAATCATTTCCCGGGGAACCGCAAGCGGTTCCCCGGTTTTTTGTGGGGCCGTTTCTGCGGAACTCACTTTGGTTTTCGTTGACAAGCGGGGGAAAGATTGTTACACTGTGTCCGTATATTACAGAAGGGGTTCGCGCGGCTTTTGGATCGCGCGGATGACTGGCTTTTATGTTTCGTAGGTTTTACCCGGCGGAGATGGCGGAGTCCTCGTACGACATCAATTATGAGGAGTTGTACCGGAAGGGATACCGCGGTTTGATTTATGACATTGATAACACGCTTGTGGAGCACGGCGCCGACGCCAACGCGGAGGTGGTCGAGCTGTTTCGGCGTCTCAATAAGATCGGTTTCCGTATCTGCCTTCTCTCGAACAACAAGGCGCCCCGCGTGCGCAGGTTTTACCGCGGCGCCCGTGTCAAGGGGGTAAAGCTTCACTACATCTTCAACGCGCACAAGCCTGCCAGAAGGAATTACTTAAAGGCGATGGTCCTGATGCGCACCACGAAGAAAAACACGCTCTTTATCGGAGACCAGCTGTTTACGGATGTGTACGGTGCGAACCGGTCCGGGATCCGCTCGATCCTCGTCAAGCCGATCAACAAGGCGGAGGAGATCCAGATCGTCGCGAAGCGGAAGCTGGAGCGTGTCATCATGCACTTCTACCGGCGTGACCGCTGGGAGAAGATGCATCAGCTCAATGTCGTTCTCGTGGGGTTCATGGGTTCCGGCAAGACCACTGTCGGCAAAACCCTCGCACGGGAGATGGGATTCGATTTTATCGATACCGACCGCTACATTGAGGAGAAGGTCGGCAAATCCATCGAGGAAATCTACCGGACCAAGGGCGAGGAGTATTTCCGGGATCTGGAGTCAATGGCGCTGAAGGGACTTCTGAAGTCCTGCACCCATACGGTGGTAGCTACCGGTGACGGGATGCCGATCCGTCAGAAGAACCAGAAGATGCTCCGTAAACTCGGCACGGTGGTTTACCTCAACGGAAGCGAGGAGGAACTGCTGCAGCGCATCGCCGAACTTGACCCGTCGGAGCGCCCGGTGCTCCAGTCGGAGAAGACGGAGGAGGAGCGGCGTCAGCTGTTCCTGCGGTGGCGTTTCGTGTACCCCATGGTGGCTCACCGCACAGTGGATATCAGCGACCGGACCGAGGAGCAGGTTGCGGACGCAGTGAGGGATTGCCTGTAGCCGACAGGACAGAAACGGCTCGCATGCCGCGGAAGTGCGGCATAGGATAGTTACACGCAGATTTTGATACGCCCGCAGCTGAACCGGGCGAACCTGAAGGAGGAGAATTCATGGCAGTTACAACCGGTGCTAAGACCATTTTGATCGTGAACGGCCCGAACCTTGCAATGCTCGGCAAGCGGGAGCCGGAGATTTACGGGCATGAGACCTATGATGACCTGCAGGCGTTCTGCCGCGCGGAGGCGCAGAAGAGGGGATTCCTTGCAGAGATTTTCCAGAGCAATTCGGAGGGAGAGATCGTAACCCGTCTGAACAAGGCGATGCAGGGCAAGTACAGCGGCGTGATCATCAATCCGGCGGCGTACACGCACTACAGCTATGCCATCTACGATGCGCTTTTAATGCTTTCCTGCCCGAAGATCGAGGTGCATTTGACGAACATTTACAAGCGGGAATCCTTCCGGAGCAACAGCGTGACAGCGCAGGCGTGCGACCGTCAGGTATACGGCCGCGGGCTGGAGGGTTACGCCGACGCCATGGATCTGATCCAGCATATTACAGCGGAGCGCGCCCGTGAGGAAGCTGCGTCCAAAAGACAGTAAGCGTTAGGAGGCACAGGCATGATTGCTTGGGATAGAGTGCTGCCGGTTCTTGCGGAACTCGGGGCGGATGCGATGATCGTGAGGGATATCGCCAATATCCGGTATCTGACGGGATACACCAACGACACCGGAGTACTGGTGCTCACAAAGGACAGCTACGCAGGGTTGATCACGGATTTCCGGTTCCTTCTTCAGGCGAAGGAGGAGGCGAAGGGGTGCGACGTTTTGGATGTCGCGGGTTCGTCCTACTCGGAGCAGATCAACCGGATCCTCGCGGAGCACGGTGCGGGGAAAGCGGCCTTTGAGCGCGATATCACCACCTATCATGAGTTTGAGGCGATGCGGGAGCGCTGCGGAGCGGAACTTCTTCCGGTCGACAACGTTCTTGTGGAGCTACGGAAAATAAAAACCGCAGATGAGGTTGCAAAGCTTCGTCAGGCGGAACACATCGGCGACATCGCATTTTCCAAGATCGTGAACGACCTCCGGCCGGGGGCCACCGAGCTGGAGATCGCCGCAAAGCTGACCTATTACATGTGCCTCGAAGGCGCATCGGGGAACTCGTTCCCGCCGATCGTGGCGTCGGGTGAGAATTCGGCGATGCCCCACGCCATGCCAAGCGCAAGAGCGCTTCGCGAGGGTGATTTCGTGACGTTGGACTTCGGGTGCGTCTATGAGGGCTACTGCTCGGATATGACCAGAACCGTCGTGATCGGGCAGGCGGACACAGAGCAGCGCAAGGTCTATGAGACCGTGCTCCGCGCGCAGAAGGCGGTCCTTGAGCAGATCCGCGGCGGAATGAAGGGCAAGGAGATCGACGGAATTGCCAGAACCATCATCAACGAGGCCGGCTACGAAGGCAAATTCGGCCACGGCCTCGGCCACAGCGTGGGCCTCGAGATCCACGAGCCTCCGTACTCCAATGCGCGCAGCGAGGAGATCGTGCGGGCGGGCAGCATGATGACGGTGGAGCCGGGCATTTACATCGAGGGCTTCGGCGGCGTCCGCATCGAGGATCTGGTGCTTGTGACGGAGGACGGCTGCGAGAATCTTGCGGAGTCTCCGAAGGAACTGATCGAGATTCCGATCGGAAAATGAGACCGCTTCATTTTCCGCGTCGATAAAAAAATGTTGCAAATCTACGGCAAATGGGATAAACTTAATTGAGATGAAGTTTTTGTAAGGAGGACTATCCTATATGTTATCAGCAGGCGAATTCAGAAACGGTGTTACTCTTGAGATTGACAACGCCGTATATCAGGTTGTGGAGTTCCAGCATGTTAAGCCCGGCAAGGGTGCAGCTTTCGTGCGTACCAAGCTGAAGGACATCAAGAACGGCGGCGTGGTTGAGAGAACCTTCCGTCCTACCGAGAAGTTCCCGCAGGCGCACATCGAGCGTTTGGACATGCAGTATCTCTATGCAGACGGCGATATGTATAACTTTATGAATACGGAGACCTTTGACCAGATCGCAATGACCGCAGAGCAGGTCGGCGACGCTCTCAAGTTTGTCAAGGAGAACGAGATGGTCAAGATGCTTTCGCATCAGGGACAGGTTTTCGCAATCGAGCCTCCGATGTTCGTTGAGCTTGAGATCACTTCCACGGAGCCCGGCTTCAAGGGCGATACCGCAACGGGTGCTACCAAGCCCGCGATCGTGGAGACCGGCGCTACGGTTCTGGTTCCGCTCTTCGTTAACGAGGGCGAGGTTATCCAGATCGATACCCGTACCGGTGAGTACATGAAGCGCGTCTGACAACCAGACAGTCAACAGTATGACAAATATGGGCCGCTCCGGCAACACGGGGCGGCCTGTTCAGTTTATAAAAATATTAGAAATTGCCTTGTTGCAATCCTCGTATTAGGCTTTATAATGGTAGTGCGAGTACTGTATTTTCCGCTTTGTGCGGCAGTCCGGAGGAATCTATGGGAAAAGTTCGTATTGTAGCTGACAGCACCTGCGATCTGTCAAAAGAACAGATTGAAAAACACGGTATTACCATTTTGCCCCTCTGCATCGTGATGGACGGCAAGAGCTATTACGATTGGGAGGAGGTTACCCCGCAGGAGATCTACAAGTGGGCGGATGAGCATAAGACCACACCGAAGACGGCGGCGGTTACCTTCGAAATACTGGAGAACAGACTGTCTCCCATGATGGAAGCCGGGGACGACATCATCTTCATCGGCATTTCCGAGGACATGAGCACGACCTGCAACGTTGTGCGGATGTTCGCCGAGGAGAAGGAGTATGACCGGCTCTTCGTGATCAATTCCATGAATCTTTCCTCGGGGATCGGGCTTCAGGTTTTGAAGGCTGCGGAGCTTGCCGAGGACGGCGCGACTGCGGAGGAGATCGTCGAGGCCGTGGAGAGCGCAAGAGGACGCGTCCGGGCGAGCTTTATCGTGGACACGCTCACGTATCTGGCCCGCGGCGGACGGTGCAGCTCGGTTGCGGCTTTCGTCGGAAACGCGTTGAAGATCCATCCGATGATCGCCGTGAAGGACGGCAAGATGGGCGTTGCGCGCAAGTACCGCGGCAACATGTATTCCTCTTTGGAGCACTACATGAACGATCTTCGGGAGGAACTGGCAACCGCGGAGACGAAGAGAGTCTTCGTCACTTACTCCATCGGGGATCCGGAGCTTCCGGTCCGCGCAAAGAAGTTCCTGGAGAAGCTCGGCACCTTCGATGAAATCTGCGAGACCCATGCGGGAGGTGTGATCTCCAGCCATTGCGGACCCAGCACCATCGGAATTTTGTTCTACGTCAAATGACCCGGTCCTGCGGGTTTTGAGAATCGGCATACAACGGATAATAAGATGCAGCGGCTGACGCACGGGAAACTTGTGCGGACAGCCGTTTCTTTTGCTGCGGGAAGAGTATTTTCCTTGCTAATTCGTTGCTATTTTCCGAGAAGTATGCTAAAATAACTGTATAACTATACCGTAATGTCGATAAGTATGCCCGTACGGTGCTGTGGGGGTGCCGGGAGGACGGCGTTACGAGTTTGTATCCGAGGTTTTTCGATATGGTCAACAATGAGAAAATCCGCCTCATGACAAAGATGGCGGTGTACGAAAACTCGGCTGACGGCAAGGAAGATATGGAGATCGCGAACTACTTCAAATCCGACTACCTTCGGCATGAGATTATCAAAACGATCCTCGCCGTAACCTTTGGATCTTTGATCCTGGTTGCCATGATCCTGTGCTACCAGATGGAGTTTCTCCTCGACAATGCGCTTCAGTTAAACTACAAGTATCTCGGCAAGGAGATCCTGGCAGGGTACCTTATTCTGCTTGTCATCGGAGTAGCCATCACATGGATTTCCTGCAGGATCAAGTACATGCACTCGCACAATCGGTTGAACAACCACTACCGCACGCTCGGCAAGGTTCGTAAGATCGAGGAAAAAGAAGAGTGGATCCGGGATATGGAAGAGGAATAGGGGGAGTAATTCGATGATGTTCATTCTTGAAATCCGTGCGAAGATTACCGCGCTGTATCAGAAATACGCGTTCTGGTTCAATCTCGCCGCGCGGTATCTGCTGTGTTATCTCGCGTTCAACCATATCCGCGGTGTGCTGAACTACAACGCGACTCTTGGCAAGAACGTGGTTATCCTGGCTCTGGCGGCGGTCTGCGCTGTTCTTCCGTCCACCCTGATGGTGGTGATCACGGCGGTGTACGTGACGCTTCAGATTTACGCGGCGTCCGAATCCTCGCTGATCCTGGCGATCACGGTGTTCGCACTGTTTTTGGTATGCTACTGTTTCTTCATCCGCTTCACGCCGAGATACGGTGCAGCGGTCATTGCCATGCCGGTCCTTCAGGACATCGGCTTCCCGTACGGGCTTCCGCTGCTGCTGGGTCTGTTCGGAACGCCCGTATCCATTGTTCCGGTGTGCTGCGGTGTTTTTGCATACAACACCATCCACTATGTGAAGAACAACATTGAGAAAGTTTCCAAACTGACCAAGCTGAAGGATATCGATATCGATCCGCAGTCCCAGTACATGGAAGTGCTCAAGGGACTTGTGGCAAACCCGGCGATGTACGTGACCATGCTGATCCTCGCCCTGGTGATCGCCGTTGTGTATTTTGTCCGCCGTATCCGTATGGACTATGCGTTTGAGATCAGTATCGCCATCGGTACCGGTCTGATGATGCTCGGTTATATCATTGCCGATCTGAAATACGATATGGGAATCCGGATCGGAAGCATGGTGCTTGCCTGCCTGATCTCCGCCGGCGTCGTCCTGTTCATGCTGTTCTTCTATCGGACGCTGCAGTATTCCGCAGCCGAACAGGTGGAGTTCGAGGATGATGATTACTACTATTACGTGAAAGCGATCCCGAAGATCAAGGTCGGAGCGCCCAAGCATAAGGAGAAGAGAGTTATCCGCCGCAGACGGGCGGGGGACGACGATGACGAGGAAGAATTCGAGGATGCCGCTCTCAGCCTGATCGATTACAGCGACAAGGAATCCGGCGGATCTCCGATCTACCGCAGCAAAGTCGAGCCTGAGGACGATGAGGACGACGAGGACGACGAGTTCGGCGACAACCTGACGGCGGAGGATTTCAAGCGTACCTCCAAGTTCGGGACCAAGGTCGGCGAGGGCAGCCCGAAGACGGGAAGCAAAGCTGCGGCCCCGGTACGGATCCTTGATGAGGATGAGGATGACGACGAAGCCTTCGAGGATGAGATAACCGCCGGACGATCCTATGATTCCGAACGTGTTCCGGCGGGAACCGATACTGCCGCCGATGACTTCGACGATGATGACGATGATGACGATGAAGACGATGAAGACGAGAAAGTCATCCGGGGATATTTTCCGAAGGACTCCGTGAAATCCGCGGACAGCAAAAGTGCTTCGGCGGACGTGTCCGACGCCTTCGAGGACGATGACGATTACCTGTGATTGACAGGGATGCCTTTATAACGGCAATACAATTCTGATGAGAAAGGAGGAGCGGCGATGCGTGCATTTTTCGACAATGTGAAACAGGCTTTCGACTGGGTTTCCCTTCCGAAGTTTGAGATTACCGATGTTCTTGAAATCCTGATCATCGCGTTCCTCATTTACCATCTGATCAACTGGGTGCAGCGCACACGGGCCTGGTATCTTGTCAAGGGCCTTGTGATGCTTTTGCTCGTGTGGATCGTGGCGACGATCTTTGAGTTCACGGCGATCCTGTGGATTTTCCGAAACGCTATCAGCGTGGGTATTATTGCGATCTTTATCATTTTCCAGCCGGAGCTTCGCCGGGCGCTCGAACAGCTCGGCCAGAACCGGATCGTCGGCTTCTTCGGAACCACGAAGAACACCGGTGAGAGATTTTCCGACAAGACCAAGGAGGAGATCATCGAGGCTTCCTTCGCAATGGCGAGCGTTAATACCGGCGCGTTGATCGTCATCGAGGAGAAGGTGTCGTTAGAGGAGTACGAGAAGACCGGTATCGCCCTCGATTCCCTTGTGACGAGCGCACTTCTGATCAACATTTTCGAGCACAATACGCCTCTGCATGACGGTGCCGTGATCGTTCGCGGCGACCGTGCCGTTGCAGCGACCTGTATTCTTCCGGTTTCGGAAAATATGCGGCTCTCCAAGGAGCTCGGAACCCGTCACCGCGCCGGCGTCGGCGTGAGCGAGGTGTCCGACTGTCTTACGATCATCGTCTCCGAGGAGACCGGAAAGATTGCTCTCGCACAGCGCGGGCAGCTGATCCGCGATGTGGATGAGAACCTGCTCCGCAGTAAGCTGACGGAGTGCCAGAACAAGTCGACGGGAACCCGGAGACTGTTCAGAAAGGATTGGAATAACCATGAAAGGCAAGCTTAAGGCCATGTTTACGCAAAACATCGGGATGAAGCTTGTCTCGGTGGTGATCGCGATTTTGGTATGGCTGTCCATTATCAACCTGTCGGATCCGAAGGTGACGAGAACCATCTCCGGAATTCCCATTGCACAGAGAAACGAAGATCTGGTGAACGTTGAGAATCAGACCTATGTATCGGATTCGCCGAAGACGGTCAGCGTGCGGATTTACGGCGTGCGTTCCCGGATCCAGGATATCACCGCGGAAGATTTTATCGCGTATGTCGATTTCCGCGAGATGAGCAGCGTGTATGCCGTCCCGGTCCATGTGGAACTGAAGAATACCAAGTACGCCGAAGAGGTGGAGATCACAAAGCAGTCGCTCACGATGTACACCGGAAAGATCGAGGAGCGGAAAGAGAAGACGGTCAACATCCGCGTGAACGTAACGGGTGTTCCGGACACCCATTACGCATACTCTGACGGAAGTACGAAGGCACTGAAGATCTACGGTTCCCAGAAGACGCTGGACACCATCAATGCTCTGGTTGCCAATGTGGATTTAAAGGGCAGCACCAGCAGCGTGAGCGGCTTGGAAGTTCCGCTTACGGCTGTGGACAGCAAGGATAACGAAGTGGATATCACGGATGTACAGATTTCCCTTTCGTCCATCTTTGTGGATATCGACGTGTACCCGAAGCGTGATATCGAGATGGTGGTGGATCAATCGAACATCAAGGCGGCCGACGGGTTCGGCATCGTCGAGGTCAAGAACACCAAGGTTGCGGTGGCAGGCGATCCGACGGCGCTGGATGCGCTGGAGCGGAGAGGCCCCTTCGTAGTTCCCTATGAAGCCGTAGGGCTGATGCAGGACAAGGAAGATTACATCAATATCGCGAACCTTCTTCCTTCGGGCGTGATGGTGGCGGATGAAACCGACACGATCACCGTGAGTATCACTGTCAGCAGGCTGACACAGAAGATATTCTCGGTAAGCACTGCGACGATCACGGTGAGAAATCTGGATTTTGAGACGCTGCAATACTCCTTCCCGAATCAGTTGTTCGAGATTCCGATCTACGACCTGTGGCTGGAGAGCACGCCGGCGATCACGGATTCCAATCTGGGGCTTTACATCGATCTTTCGGATATCACCGAACCCGGGGATTACACAGTGGAACTGCATTCGACGCACGAGAATCCGAATGTGGAATACAGTCTGACAAAGCAGAAGATAACCGTGCCGATCCATATCGATTCGGCAGGAGAAGATAACGGACGCGGCAACGAGGGAAACTGACCGGAAACCGCGCGGGTTACAGAGGAGGGAAAATATGGTAACGGGAAAAGCAGTTGTACGGAATGAGAAGGGGTTACACATCAAGCCGGCAGGTAAGATGAGCAGCATTGCTCTGGCCTATCCCTGCATGGCGTACCTTGTGATCCGGGAGTACCGCGTGAACGCGAAGAGCGTTCTCGGTATTCTGAGCGCCCAGGTGAAGAAGGACGAGGAGATTGAGATCGTCTGCGACGGCGAGGGCGAAGAGGAAGCTTTGAAGGAGCTTTTGGAAGGCGTGAACACGGGATTCGGCCTTCTGTAGTTTGGGTGCTGCCAACCGGCGGTGCGAAGTCAGATAAGTGAAGGGAAGATACGGAAGTGCTTTGTATGATGCGTTGTATGGAGCACTTCGCCGTTTTTAAGGAGCAAGTTATGTTACAACCGGGAAAATACCGCAAATTTCCGGGGATGCAATACCCGGACAGACGATGGCCTTCCGCTGAGATCACCAAGGCGCCGATCTGGTGCAGCGTGGATCTTCGCGACGGCAATCAGGCGTTGGTCGAGCCGATGAATGTCGGGGAGAAGCTGCGCCTGTTCCGTTTGCTCTGCGATCTCGGGATCCGCGAGATCGAGGTAGGTTTTCCGGCTGCCTCCAACACCGAGAAGGAGTTTGTGCGCACCCTCGTGAAGACGGGGGCGGTGCCTGACGATGTGTATATCCAGGTGCTTGCACAGTGCCGGGAGGAGCAGATCCGGGAGACCTTTGAGGCTATTGCCGGCCTTAGAAAGGTCATTTTCCACATCTATAACCCGACGTCGGTCCTGCAGCGCGAGGTTGTGTTCGGAAAGACGAAGGAAGAGGTCACGGAGATTGCTGTCCACGCCGCGGAACTGGTGAAGAAACTGGCGGAGGATTTCGACGGGGAACTGATCCTGGAGTATTCGCCGGAGAGCTTCAGCGGGACGGAACCGGAGTATGCCGTGGAGATCTGCAATGCCGTTCTGTCCGTGTGGGAGCCCGGCCCCGGAAGAAGAGCCATCATCAACCTTCCGGAGACGGTGGAGTTGAACACCCCCAATGTGTATGCCGATCAGATCGAATGGGTGTCCGACCGGCTGTTCCGCCGGGAGTTTGTCACCGTGAGCGTTCATACGCACAACGACCGGGGAACGGGGATTGCGAGCGCGGAACTTGCCCTTTTGGCCGGCGCGGAGCGAGTGGAGGGAACCCTCTTCGGAAACGGCGAGCGGACCGGCAATATGGATCTGTTGACGCTGGCGTACAACCTCTACGCGGTGGGGATCGATCCGGGGCTTGACCTGTCGGACATTGACAGCCTGATCGAAAGCTATGAGGCGCTTGTGAAGATGCCGATCTCGCCCAGACATCCCTATGCCGGACGGTTTGCGTTCACCGCATTTTCCGGAGGACATCAGGATGCTATCAGCAAGGGATTCCAGGCGATGGCCAGGAGCACGGACGGGGAGTGGAAGGTGCCGTATCTCCTCATCGATCCCGCGGATATCGGGCGCACCTACGAGACTGTCGTTCGCATCAATTCGCAGTCCGGTAAGGGCGGCGTTGCATATGTTTTGAAGGATTACTACGGGTTCAATCTCCCCAAGGAGATGCACCGCGAGTTTGCGGACCGCGTGCAGCGGTTTGCGGAGACCGTGGGAACGGAGCTTACGAGAGAGGACATCTTCGGTGTGTTCCGAAGCGAGTATCTGGACCGGAAGACGCCGCTGCATTTTCTGCGTTGCAGCATCGACGATCGCACGGACACGGAGGAGGCGTTTACGACCCATGCGCATCTGTGGTACAACTACCGCGGGACCGACGCGGAGCTGGACTGCTACGGCAACGGTCCGATCGATGCGGTGAAGAAAGGGCTGCAGCAGGAGCTCGGCTTTGACATCCGCATTATGGACTACACGGAGCACGCTTTGAACTCGGGTTCCGAGGCGCAGGCGGCTGCGTACGTCCGCATGATGAACAACAAGACCGGTCAGATGACCTACGGTGTCGGCATCAGTTCCAACATCACCAGGGCATCCATCCGCGCGATGTTCTGTGCGGTCAACCGGCTGTTCGGACAGAAACAATAAGGGGATGCAGTCCGGAGAGCGGAGTGCATACAATACATTCAGGAGGGGCGTATGATTGTCGGGGCAATCGTGGCAGGAGGCAAGGGCCGCCGTATGGGGACGGAGGTACCGAAACAGTTTTTGAAGCTCGGAGACCGCACGATCCTGCTGCGGTCGGTGGACGCATTTCTGGAATGCGAGGAGATCGACGCTGTGATCATCGGCGTTCCGAAGGGCTGGATCAACTATACGAAACAGCTCCTTGACGAGGGCGGATACGGGAAGCGCAGAGGCATCATCCGCGTGACCGAAGGCGGCGTGAACCGGAATGAAACGATGTGGAAAATAACGGAATTTGCCGTAAACCGCCTGCAGGCGTCGAACTCGGACATTCTGATCACCCACGATGCGGTCCGCCCGTTTGTCACTTCCGACATTATCCGGAGAACCATCCGGACATTGGAGGCGTCGGACAAAAAGACCGCGGTGACGGCTGCCGTTCCGGCAACGGATACGATCCTTCGGGTTGACGAGGATTCCGTGGTCGTGGAGGCGCCAAGAAGAATCCATATGATGCATGCCCAGACGCCGCAGACCGTGTATCTCGGCACCTGGAGGAAGGTATACAAAAAACTGACCGAAGCCGACAGGGAGTTCCGCACGGATGTCAGCGGTATGTATCTCTCCGCGGGACTGTGCGTGAAGGTTGTGGACGGTGCGCGGGGCAACATCAAGATTACGACTCCGGAGGATCTGGAAGCGGCGAGAAAGCGCGTTGTGAAGGAAACCGTGAGCGAGGAGAAGGAGTGAGGGTTTATGTATGATTATCTGATCGTCGGAGCCGGCCTGTACGGCGCGACATTTGCCTATCAGGCGAAACAGAAAGGAAAGAGCGTGCTGGTGATCGACCGCAGGGACCACATTGCGGGCAATGCGTACTGCAAGGAGGTCGAGGGAATCCCGGTACACTGGTACGGAGCACACATTTTCCACACCTCGGACAAGAAGGTCTGGGAGTTTGTGAACCGGTTCACGGAGTTCAACAACTATATCAACTCGCCGGTAGCGGTGTACAAGGATGAACTGTACAACCTGCCGTTTAACATGAACACCTTCAGCCGTCTGTGGAACATCAGGACGCCGAAGGAGGCGAAGGAGATCATCGCCGCGCAGATTGCGGAGGAGGGGATCACGGAGCCCTCAAACCTTGAGGAGCAGGCAATCTCCATGGTCGGCAGGGACGTGTTCGTGAAGCTTGTGAAGGGCTATACGGAGAAGCAGTGGGGGCGTGACTGCAAGGAGCTTCCGCCGTCGATCATCAAGCGCCTTCCGCTTCGCTTTACGTACGACAACAACTATTTTAACGACCGGTATCAGGGCATTCCGACGGAAGGGTATACCGCGATGGTTGCGCGGATGCTTGACGGGATCGAAGTCCGCCTCGGCGTTGATTATCTGAAGGATCGGGCGATGTGGGACGAGCAGGCGGAGAAGGTGATCTACACCGGCGCCATCGATGAATTTTTCGGATACTGCTACGGCAATCTTGCCTACCGGAAGGTGTCCTTTGAGCATGAGGTTCTTGACACCGACAACTATCAGGGAAATGCGGTGGTCAACTACACGGAGCGGGAGATTCCGTACACGCGCATCATCGAGCACAAGCATTTTGTGTTCGGAAAGCAGCCGAAGACGGTCATCTCGAAGGAGTATCCCACCGAGTGGAAACCAGGCGAGGAGCCGTATTATCCGGTGGGCGACGAGGCAAACCGGGCGCTTTATGAGAAGTACCGCACGCTGGCGGAACAGACTCCGAAGGTTGTCTTCGGAGGCCGACTTGGCGAGTATAAGTACTACGATATGGACAAGGTGATCGCCTCCGCACTTTCGAAGAGCGAAGAGCTTTTGTAAGAAACATGATCGGAACAATGCACAGGGCCGTCGGCATATGCCGGCGGCCCTGTAATGTATTTATCTTTTTCTCTTGGCAGGAGGGAATGTATGCTTATTCGGGGATGGATTCCTTCTCCATCAGTGTTACGGGAATGCTCAGTTCCGTTCTCGAGTCTCCGTTTTCGCGGCTCACAACAAGGGTGATCTCGCTGCCCGCGCGATATGCGGTGACACGGGCGCTCAACTGGGATGTGTTCAAAACGCGGATCCCGTTGACGGAGAGAATGATATCGCCGGGCAGGATGCCGGCTTTAGCTGCGGCGCCTCCCTCGGTGACGGTGTTGACATAGACGCCCTTCGGCCATCCGAAGGTCTGGGCCATGTCGGAGGTGACGCTTGTGATGTAAACGCCGAGATAACCTGCTTCTTCGGCTGGAAATGACTTCTGCTGCTTGAGCTCGTTAAGGATCGGCAGCGCCTGGGAGATCGGGATTGCAAATCCCATGCCCTCAATGCGGGAGAAACTTTCGGAATACTTCATGGAGTTGATCCCGATGACCTCGCCGTCGAGGTTGATCAATGCGCCTCCGCTGTTGCCGGGATTGATCGCGGCATCGGTCTGGATCAGCAGAAGCTCGCCTTCCTCGGTGGTTACCTCGCGGTCGGTTGCGCTCACGTAACCGACGGTCACGGATGTGCCGTATCCAAGGGCGTTTCCGAGGGCGACTACCATGTCGCCGACTTCGACAACGGACTCCGGATTCACGGAAGCCACGGCGTAGGAGTCGGACGAAATATCCGTAAGGTCATCGGCTGCGATCGTGAGGATCGCGAGGTCGCCTGCTGCATCGGAACCGCGAAGAACTGCGGCTTTCTCTGTCCCGTCGGGAAATGTGACCGTAATCTTCTCGGCACCGTCTATCACGTGGTGGTTTGTGGCGATGTAAAGCGCCTCCTCATCCTTGTCTAAGATGATCCCGGAGCCCTGCGAGGTTCCTCTCTGGGAGCGGCCCCACGCGTCGGTGGTCCTTACATCGGCGTTGATCTGCACAACGGACTTGAGAGCGGATTCCGCCAGTGCACTGATGGTGACGGATTCCACCGTCTGCACATTGACCCGGTCCGCCTCCTTGATCGTAAAGGAGGAAGCGGGAGTCGGAGAAGGATCGGTATTGTTCTTATCCCCTGCGGGCTTGTCGGTCTTGGTATCGGCTTCCGTCCCTTCGGGAGAAGATTGTTCGGAAGTGTTGTCCCTGCTGTTCAGCACATGGAGAACGCCGAAAAATGCACCGCCGGCAATCAGCACGAAACAGAAGAACAGAGCCGTGTATTTCAATACTTTCATGAAAATCCCCCCGGAAAGTATCGCATATGGCAAAAAGCGACAGCTTTCGTTTGTATGCCTATACTATACAGCAATCCTGTGTAAGTTTTGTGACGGCTTTGTTAAAGTACAAAGTACTTTTGCCTGTATTTTCCGGAACATCGGACCTCCCGGCGGGATGCACCCGCACTTGCAATCGGGGCCGTTTCATAGTACAATGTCTGCGGGGAGAAACACAGTTACGGGGTGACTCCCGGAAAGGAATCTATGAGTACGAACGATAAAAACAACAATGACAACAACGACACCAAACGGGGGAATCGTTACT